>Ga0228650_1000125_pt1 | contig 24662 bp, 22 predicted proteins | sample 62DmetaG_FD_183171 | JGI IMG/M metagenome (GOLD analysis project Ga0228650, IMG submission 183171) | Seawater microbial communities from Monterey Bay, California, United States - 62D | ecosystem: Environmental > Aquatic > Marine > Coastal | place: USA: California | collected 2016-10-28
AAGTTATACCCATTATTTTTAAGCTGTTGTGCTAGGGGTGTGATGATATCATCCTCAACCTCTTGTTCCCATTCACTGCGAACAAACATGCGGTACATTTTACGGACATAATTTTTTGCAGTCTCCAATTGATCAAAAACCATATTCACAAAATCATCTAACTCTTCATGAATAGCTAATGTTGAATTTCCTCCAGAGATGGTTTGATTGCCAAAAGCATAACTAAAAGTTTTATCCCCAGGATCGTGCTTATTCACATTGATATAACCCATAGGAATCCCTAAGGGAAAATGCGGAGATTTAGCGGTTTCATTGTCCAACGTATCACGATTATTTTTCAATTTAATGCCTGAAAATACTTTAGCAGCCTGAACGACGTCGTGTTCAGTATAATTCGTATAATCACCATCAGAAACTTGAGGACCTTTGCCAATAGTGAAAAGTTCTAAAAACTCACGAGCATAATTCTCGTTTGGGCTGTTTTTGTTATTATCTCCATTATCCAAATAATAGAGCATGGAATTATCAAAAGTAATTTTACGCGCAAGGTCTTTGACACTTTTATCTGCGTAGAATTGCAGCAAGTTCAAATAGTCAAAATAATGAGCCGATTTACCAGAACCGTCGTCTTTGGAGGCAGTAAAAGTGGTAAACAAAAACCACGTTAATTTATCGATAAGCGTGTTTTGTTTCATGGTATTATACCACCACCATCCAGCAACTAAAGCGCGTTTAGGGCCCTGTCTACATGTATAACTGTTGTTTTTCCAATCGATATTATTTAACCAAAAGCCATCCTGATTATTTGCACATGAAGGATTAGCCCCTGACCCATTTGTAATAGGGTCGTTTGGCCAATTCCATGCGTATGACTTTGAAACATTTAGCTGGGATAATATCTCAGCTGGTGTTTTGCCAGTCATGGCATCTAATTGTGCTTTTGAGTATTGAAAGCAAGCCCTTCTAAGCAGGTGCTTTGTTAATCTCTTATCAAGCGACTGATTGTGTTCATTTAATGAAGCCATATAAAGCCACGAAGATTTAACTTCTTGATTATTTGAGTTAATTAGACTCTAAAATTAAGTAAAAAAAAATACTTAGTTTAAATGATCAGCTTTTAAGTGCAAAAAATTATAATATGTGGTCAATAAGTGTTAATATTGACCGTATGCGCATCAGTGATTTTTGACACAATATATTTGCCTCATGATACTAAAGTAACATGATAATCAATCGCTTTGTTGCAATGAGAAACCTTCTAAAAGAAGGAAAAAAAAAGAAAACTACTTAATTAAAGTAGCTTGATGTTGCTTGCGGATTTACCGCGTTTTCCATCAACTTCTTCAAAATAAACGCTATCTCCTTCATTAAGAGTCATACCGTCTTCTAGGGCACTAATGTGTACAAAAACATCCTCACCAGCGTCTGTTGTGATGAAACCAAATCCTTTTGATTCGTTGAAAAACTTTACTTTACCATTCATAATTTAAAAATATAAGCAAGAGTACGACTAAAAATTGAACTAGCGATATAAAAATTGAATTTTTAGCCAATTATAAAGCTAAATGGAGGCAAATTAATAGCTGTAATAAAAAAAGCGCCCAAAGGCGCTTTTTGTTTTGTGTATTTTAGTTGCTATAACCACACTACTGCACCGGTTGCGAGTTGATAAACACCACCTTTTATGGCAATCTCACCAGCAGCTTCCATTTCAGCTAAAATGGGGCTCATGTTTTTGATTTCGCTTATAGTAAGGTTAACGTTTTCGGCTATAGCAGCGTTTACAAAATCGGTGTTTCCGCTGTCGTGAGGTGCAGCCACATTAGGCTTTACTGCATCCACAGCTGGCTGAATATTAGAAAGTAACGAAGTGATATTCCCCAATTCAACACCATCACAAGCTGCTTTTACTGCGCCACAACCTTCGTGACCTAAAACCACGATAAGTTTACTTCCAGCTACCTTGCACGCATATTCCATACTTGCAACTATATCTGTATTGACAAAGTTTCCAGCTACACGAGCAACAAAAATATCGCCTAGTGCTTGGTCAAAAACCTCCTCAACTACAACACGTGAATCAATACAAGACAATACAATTGCTTGAGGCGCTTGGCCAGAAACACTGGCAGCACGTAGATCATTGATACTTACAGCTGTTAAATTATCAGTCGTATAATTAGAATTTCCAGTCTTTAAGTTAGACAAGACAGTGTCAGGCGTAAGTTGTGCCTGTGCATCTGATGTTAAGATATTATTTCTCATTTTTTTGAATTTTAGTTTTGTGATTTGATGTGGTTTAAAAAATCTGGGAGTTCCTCAAAAACATTTGCCGCAGGAACCAGTTTCGGCAACAAACCTATACGCTCCATCATGTAGCGTGGTTGCTTTGGTAAATGAATAAAATAAATACGCTTTCCTTGTTTACTCAAATCTACCAATAGGTCCTCTAGTGCGTACAATCCTGATTGGTCTATGTATTCCATACGATCAAAGCGAAAGAGTACTGTATTTGCTTCAGCCTTGATGGTTTTGGCTAACTTTTGAAAACCATCTGTAGAACCAAAAAACAAGGGACCATTAATGTGCTTAATTGCAATGTTGTCACTTTTGAGCAATGTACTGCTCTTTTCATCTTCCCAAAGTTTTTCTTTACTACCAGTGTTTACTTCAGATGAATTTTCCGTAAGGTCTCCGATCTTTTTCATAAACATCAAAGATGCCATAACTAGACCAATACCTACAGCATATACCAAATTCCAAACCGTCGACAACAACATAACAACAAGCATTACTACAACTTCAGAGCTGATGCCTGTTTTGCCAATTTTAATATCTCGGGGTAGTGAAGGAATGGCGCGTAATCCCTTGTAATCCATCACTCCGATTCCAACAGTTACCAAAATTCCAGCCAGTACCGCAGCTGGAATGGTAGAAGCCGCTGAACTAAACAACAGTAGAATCATAAGTAAAACCAGTCCAGCAATCATTCCAGAAATGCGTGTCTTACCACCGGAGTTGATGTTTACAACCGTTCTAATAGTAGCACCTGCCCCAGGAATACCGCCAAACATAGCAGAGATGCTGTTTCCAATCCCTTGCCCGATTAACTCTTTATTGGGTTTGTGCTTTGTCTTGGTCATATTATCTGCCACAACACTTGTAAGCAAGGAATCTATAGCCCCTAAAAGAGCTAGCGTCAAAGCTGTAAAAACGTATGGCATCAATTCTGCCAAACGTAACTCGGTGAAAATTTCCCATTTTGGTACAGGGAAACCTTGTGGAATAGCTGTAATGGGACGATAATTCGGCACAAACAGTATGGCTATTCCCGTCATGACAACCAACGCCACCAAGGTACTCGGAACTGCTGTTGTGATACGCTTAAAACCATAAATGATAATAATGGTGCCAAGGGCTAATAAAAACTCAATCCAACTGATGTTTTGAAGTGCAGATGGCAATACGCGAATAGCACCCAAAACACCCGAAGCAGATTTGGCGGCTAGCGTTTGAGACTCTTCTAGAATTTGACCTTGAGAAATAGCAGATCCCCGAACAACTGTTTCTGAAAAATCTTCCAAAACAAGTAAACCTTCTCCCGCTTCCTCTTCAAGTATATTACCTAAAATAATAGCTTCTGCTTGGGGTTTAAATGTGTCAACATAGGCCATGTCTTCTTTTGCATAGTACCCTAAAACAGGAAGCAACTGAGTGATTAATATGATGAGTCCAATGGCTGTCATAAAGCCAGAAACAACAGGATACGGAATATACCGAATGTACTTACCTAGCTTTAAAAAGCCTAAGGCAACTTGCATCAGACCCGCTAAAATAAATACGGCCAGTATTATAGGGAGTGCTTTTTCAACACTTCCATCATTAGATGCAATAAGCGTACCAATGATGACCATACTCACGGCTGTCATAGGCGCAGTAGGTCCAGAAATTTGAGTATTTGTTCCACCCAGTAGAGCGGCAAAAAAACTTAGAAATATAGCGCCATAAAGACCAGCTGTGGGACCCAATCCAGAGGATACACCAAATGCAAGAGCCAAGGGAAGCGCAACAATACCTGCGGTTAAACCACCAAAGATATCGCCCTTAATGTGAACGAATGCTTTTTTCATTATTTAGTTAATTATATAAAAAATAGAACTTTAAAAGGGTCAAAAAAAACTAAATAGTATCGGGAGGAGGTGCGTCAAGAGCAGTGACAAATACAGTATGTACACGTTGACTAAAGTGAGATGACAACGCTTTTTGGAAGAAAAATCGAAATACAGGGAGTTCAGTAACTAAAAATTTACTCTCCTCTAAAATATCAGTAAACGCTTTTCCATCTTTAGGTTTAGGTTCTTCACTTTCTTTAGTAATGCTGATGGTTTCTGATCCTGTATAATCTAGACCCGAATAAGCGATAACAGAAAGCTGAGAACAAAAAACCAAACACCACAATATATGCAGCGTCTTCGATGAAAAAAATAGGTGTTTTCCGTAATTCAATGGAAGAAATTTTTCTTTTTAGCAGCTGCTAATATACAAATTTCTACATCACCAAATCTGCTTGATCAATAACGAAAAAACGCCAACGACTATACCCAAAGGCAGGTTACATTACTTTTTCAAAATCTTAATAAGCTGATGATTTGCAGTATCCAATTGATTTACCTTAACAAAATAGACGCCTGGGCTTAAGGCGGAAATATCTTGTTCTTTATCGAAGCTCGCTTGTAATTTTTTGCCAGAAATATCATAAACTTCAACAATAACTGCACCTTCGGTATCTACAAAAAATTTGTCTTTTGTTGGGTTTGGGTAAATCAGAATGGGCTTTTCAATAAACACATCCGTAATACTCAAAGTACATGTTGAACCAACTTCATATTGAAAATACTTTGTAATGCCTACTGCGCCAGGAAATGAAAACTTTACTGAATAACTGATGTTCTCTCCCTGAGAAAAGCCACCAAGGGTTTTAGAAAATACATTGTTTCCAAGATCGTCCATTCCAGTTTGAGTAAACGGTAATTCTTTGAACAAATAAGCAGGTGCTCCTGTTTTGTCTGTATCTAGAAGCTCGGCTGTGAATTTTACCGAATTTCCAATGGTTTCAAAAGTTAAATTATAGCCCACAGAAAACTGACCTTCTCTAGCTTCTGATGAATTAAACGTACAATAATAGCGCTGATTGACTGTAACAGTAACAGCAGCTGATACTGACTCCCCCCCATCATTATCTACAGCTTTTGCTTTAAAGCTATAAGCACCAACAGCAACATCAGACAAGGTGTAGGTGTATGGTTGGGTGCTATCCTCTCCCAAAATGGTGTCGCCGTTATAAAAAATGACTTTGGCTATGGTTCCGTCAAAATCAGATGCCGAAGCAGCTAACGTAATGGCATCGCCAAGCACAAACACTTCATCGTTGCTTGGACTGGTTAAAGAAACTGTTGGCAACGAATTGGATCCGTCTTGCACATTGACATAAACCTGATCTTTTGAAGATGTTGTTCCTTCTGAAAGGGTTAATTCAAATTTATAAATACCCGTAGTCAGGTTTGAAATATTAGTGTTCAGGGATTGGGTGTTATCAAAAACTACCACAGAAGGACCATATATTTGTTTCCACAAATAGGTGGTACTTGAAGGGTTTGGAATACTACTTTGACTTCCGGTGAGCTGTGCTGTAGTTGCTGGAATTTCAACGGTGATATTACTCCCTGCCTCGGCGATTAATGGCGTGTATCCTAATGCAGATTCATATACAAAAGACATGTCTCCCAAATTGAATCCTCCACCAGTAAAAGCAACCCTCAATATGTGTTCGCCTGCCAATAAATCGATGTTGCTTACCGAAGCTGTTGTCCAGTTACTCCAAGAACCCGTTCCATCAACATTAATATCTGCACTAACAACTTGTCCATTCAACTCAAGATGAAAAGGACCTGCACTACTATTTTCAGAGGCATAACTATAATCCATTTTATAGCTTCCAGACTGTTGCACGTTGATCGTATACTCTAACCACTCTCCGGCTTCTATCCAGCCAACGGTTTTACCCTCTGCATCTGCAACGGCATCTACGTTTTCGTTTGTTCTAAAATTACCCGTATCGGCACCGCTATTTCCTGTTGTGCTGTCAAAATATGAAATGTTTTGTCCTTTACCTCCTTCATAATAGTCGTAATTTCCAGATTGAATAATGCCTGGAATTTCAAATGGCATACTTAAATACGGCTTTTGCTCGCCTACAACCACACTTATGTTATTTGTAACTCCAAAGCTGGTGCTGTTGTATATTTTTGCATAAAAACCGTGTGTACCTAATGTCAAATTATCAGCTTTGGTAGTATATGGTGAAGCGGTATCGGTAGCTATCAATCCATTATCTCCATAAAACTCAACTTTGGTAATTCCAATTTCATTAGAATTAACGTTTAAATTAACACTTCCTCCATTGTAGGCTTCGTAAAAATCTGATGAAATCACACCAGACAATGCCACACCGCGATTGGTTTTCATAGATTGAGCAGGCACATTGAATGAAAAGCCATCTGAAAAATCAACGTCAATTGCAGTATCTGAATAATTGTGAGCGACATATGTTTTCTGACCATCTACTTCAAAAGCAGCTGCAATGGGGTGATTGGCGGTAACATCTGTTCTTACAGTTCCCAGCGCTTTCATATTATGCAGCCAGTAATAGGTATGGGCATCAGAAATACCAAACTTTAATGCTCGCTCAGGATACGAATCATATAATGTTATAGCAGCATCTGGATCTACAAATGCAGCATAACTCCAGTATACATCGTGCCACAAATTATCATTAACTTCATTGGACATGATACCTGTTTTTTGTTTCATTTCGTTCCACAGCTTGGTTACGTAATTTGTATTATGACCCAAATAAAGCGAACCACCGTGAATGGGATATAACTCGATACCATAGGTGGCAGCTTTGTCGCTAGTCCAAAAGGTACCGCTATCATATGAATTGCCCCAAACACGTGATGCGATACTATATCCATAATCAGTTGAAAAGACACGCTCGTGCATATCAAACCAATATTCTTCAACCGCAGTTTGTTCAGTCGTATATAGATAAATACCCAGGTCTCTGATCTCATCATTTCCCGTAACAGAACCCCAATGAATCAAAGAGGTGTTGAATTGCATGCTTTCTGAAGTTGACTCTTGGTCATTTCCATTTGGAAAAGTAGCAAATCCATTTGCCCAAGCATGCCCAGCATAGGGGCTAAAATTTCGTAAAAATGGAAATTTGTCATCCGATCTGTTTGATGAGGCTGCATCACGAATAAGTAAATCTATCATGCCTCCCCATTGATTTGCCCAACCGGGTTCAAACTGTTCCATAAAAGCTGCTGCATGAATAAAATATCCCCAATGAAAATGGTGGTCATTGATATTGTGGTCTTGCCCATGACCTGCTGGATATCCCAGTAGTGTTGTCCAAGTATTGTTGTAATAAAAAAGATAATCTACTTCACCTAATTCATAACTCAACCAATCTTCTAAACGTTCCTTAACAGCATTTTTCAATTTATCACTTGCTTCAATATCCCCAATCTTATGGGCAATCCGTGCGGATTGAATCAAACGATTCATCAGTTGTCCTTGGTTGTATGAGTCTTGCCAGGAATTTAAATTATCATTCTCTAACAAATCTATTTTACTACTCAAACTAGCTGGGTTAAACAAAGAACTGTAGTTTGCCAAATAAGGAAGTGTGGGGAGAACACCATAAAAGGTATTCTCCACGTAGAATTCATTACCATCTAACATCTTTATATCCCCCCTTACATTTTGATAAGTTTCTCTATTGGGTTGAGGTGAGTCTGTTGCCAGATTATCCCAGTGGTGAGGCAACAAGCCCTGTAAGATAGTATTATTGCTACCTTCTTTTACATCAGGAATAATCTGAAAAGTGGTACGCACTACACTTGTAGACTCATTAAAACTCCAACTTACTTTTGTATCTGCAGGAAAGACATAGGCAAATTTCTTATAAGTATTGGCCAATTGAGATGGATTACTGTTGCTTTGGGGAAGTATGGCTGCAGACCAGTAATTCATCCCGTTTAGTGTAGAAGTATAAATACTACCGTTTTTAATCCATGTGCTTCCTGTTGGGGCATACACGGCATAATCAACACCCTCTTGTGTGTCCTTAATTAGAATCATCTCATTTGAAACAGTCGCTGTACCTGCTTTTACTTCAATGCGAGCAACGTCATTATTTCCTTTTGTGAAGTACAAAAAAGGCATGCCAATACCACTTGTAACAGAAAAATTACGGGTATTATCAGTCCATGCAATCTTTACGGTCCAATCAGTATGATTTTCAACAGTAGCATTGCTTGCATTTAAATTTTGTACGCCAATATCTAGGGTCTGTTTGTCACCTATAACCCCATTGGCAACATAGGTAACACCCAAGCCAGCATTGGTTGTTATCATTGTAAGAGGGTAATTAAATAAATTTTTTACGTGATTTTCTTTGAGAAGAAGTGACCACCAATCGTTTGTAGGAATTGGTTTGTTTTGGGCAACTCCTGAAAGTTGTGGAGTAAAGCCCGGATAGTCTCTGAATAATTCTTTGTTGCCAGGGTGTGCATTAGTGTAGCTACCGCTGCCAACAGGGATAATCTGCGAAAAAACAGGATTAATACTCTGAATAAAAAATAATACAGTAAAAAGATAGCGCATAGTTAAGTTTAATGACAGTAAATTTCCTTCATATAATTCTTAAAATGAATTTAAGACACTATACACGACATCTACAATTAATAATAATTGTTATATAATAAAATTCAAAAAAACATAATTATATAATATTGTAGATATTTAATAAGGTAACTATTCAGTTCATTGAAAATAAGTCCATTTTGAGATAATAGCTATACGACAGGCTTTATAATTATTTAAATATAGCTTCGCTAACTCTTGTTTGTATAATAAATGTTAAACGTGGTTTATTTAAGCAAATGTTAGTGGCTGCATTATTAAATTTGAAAATGGCTGATTCCATTCATAATCGCTTAAAAAAAATTCTCGAAAAAGAGAATATTTCAATCTCAAAGTTTGAGCGTATTATAGGTGTTGGACAAAACTCTGTTTCCACTTGTTTAAGAAGAGAGTCAAGTATTAGCCACAATGTACTTCAAGGTATTTGTATACATTTTCCAAACTACAGTATCGAATGGATACTTACCGAAAAGGAAACTAGCAACAGGGAAGCGAAAAATAAAATTAAAGACTTGCTAGACAAAATAAAGCAAGAACTTAAGAATGTTTCTTGACAATGGACTTTTCAGAAAAGTCCTTCAAGTTTATCACACTGTTAGCACCGTCTTGCATGTTTTTGATTGAGACTACCCCTTTTTGTTGCTCATCATTTCCATAAAACATTACCCAAGGTGCTTGAGTCTGATTTGCAAATTGCATTTGCTTTTTTAATTTATGAGCCGTTGGGTAGCAATTGATACGAATGCCCATGTTGCGCCATTTCGCAAAATACGGGATCAGATCTTGCATATATACATCACCAAAATGAAGCACTACAATATCTACAGCCTGTGTTAGCGAAGCAGGAAACAAATTCAAATCTTCAAGTACAATACACAAACGATCTAATCCAAAAGAAATACCCAATCCGTGAACGTCTTTAAGCCCAAAAACAGCCGTTAGATCGTCATAGCGACCTCCTGCCCCAATTGAACCCATGGCAACAGATTTAGGGGGTGCAACCTCAAAGATAATTCCTGTGTAGTAATGTAAGCCTCTTGCAAGGGTTATATCAAAGGCCAATTGGCTTACTTTAAAAGGATTTAAAAAACCTAATGTCTTGCGCAAGTGTGTAATACCCTCTAAGGCATCGGGCTGAGAAGCCAAAATTTCTTCTAATTGATCTAACTGAGCAATAGCGTCGCCAGAGAGTTCAAATAATGGGCTTAGGCGATTCAAAGCCGCATCGTCAAACCCTTTATCTCGCAATTCATTAAAAACCCCGTCAGGGCCTATTTTATCAAGCTTATCAAGTGCTACTGTAAAATCCACAATGCGATCTGGCGCTTCCAAGTACTGGGCAATACCAGCTAAAATTCCGCGGTGATTAATACGTATGGTGGCACCTTTAAGCGTTAGACCATCAAAGACGTCATCAAAAAGCTGCATGCATTCAGCTTCTAGCAGTGGACTTACTGCACCAACAACATCAGCATCACATTGAGTAAATTCCTGAAAGCGTCCCCGTTGCGGACGGTCGGCACGCCAAACAGATTGAATCTGGTAACGCTTAAACGGAAAGCTAATCTCGTTTTGGTGCTGGGCAACAAATCGAGCAAAGGGGACTGTTAGGTCATAGCGAAGTGCTTTTTCAGAAATAGAGCTTGTAAATTGACCAAGGGCATTGTCTTGTAGAGCATTTACATCTGCCTTTTTAATTTTTTCACCGGAGTTAAGAATATTAAACATTAGGCGGTCGCCTTCCTCACCATATTTTCCCTTCAGTGTAGAAGACTTTTCCATGGCAGGTGTTTGTATTGGCAGAAAGCCATATCGCTCAAATTGGGTGCGAATCACATCTGTTACATAGTTGCGTTTCGCAACTTCTGCTGGAAGGAAATCTCGGGTACCTTTTGGAATACTAGGCTTTTGAGCCATATCGTCAATTTATACAAATATCTTATTTTAAATAAAAAAAGCCGCAAAAGCGGCTTTTGTTTTAAACTTTAACGGATTTTATTTTTCCGCTGCTGCTTTGGTCACCTCAAAATCAAGGTCTGTGTATACCTCACGGTGCAGACGAATTGATGCAGTGTGCTTACCAAGCGTTTTAACAGAACCCCCAGCCAATTTGATGGCTTTGCGTTCAATCGTTTTTCCAGCCTTGCCCAATGCAGCTTCTAAATCAATGGTTCCAACAGAACCAAACAATTTGTTACCCGCACCAGCTTTAGCTTCAATCTTAATATCTAATTTATCTAATTCCTTGGCCAGTTTTTGTGCATCCTCAATAAGCTTTTGCTCTTTAAAAGCACGTTGCTTGAGGTTTTCGGCTAAAACTTTCTTTGCAGATGAAGTAGCCATCACGGCAAATCCATTTGGAATTAGGAAGTTTCTACCGTAGCCGTTTTTTACTTTAACGATATCATCTTTGAACCCTAGGTTCTCAACATCTTGCTTTAAAATAAGTTCCATGGCTTGTTATTTTAACAAATCAGCTACATATGGCATTAGCGCCAAGTGACGCGCACGCTTGATAGAAACCGATAATTTACGTTGATATTTAAGTGATGTTCCGGTAAGGCGACGAGGTAAAATCTTACCCTGTTCATTTACAAACTTTAACAAATAGTCTGCATCCTTATAATCGATATACTTGATACCTGACTTTTTGAAACGACAATATTTTTTTGCTTTTGAAGTCTCAATATCAAGGGGAGTCAGATATCTGATTTCGCCTTGTTTTCCGCCTTTACTTTCTTGTTCTATTGACATATTTTAAGCTTTTGCAGTTAAACGTTCTCTTCTTTTTTCAGCCCAAGCCTCAGCGTGCTTGTCTAGTTTAACCGTTAGATATCGCATAACGCGCTCATCGCGACGGAACTCAACTTCAAATGGGATGATGGCGCTGCCATCAACCTTGAAATCTAGCAAGTGGTAAAACCCACTTTTTTTGTTTTGAATAGGATAAGCGAACTTTTTCAAGCCCCAATCCTCTTTAGCGACAATTTTGCCACCGTTGGACGTTATAAACGTCTCATACTTTTCTACTGCTTCCTTTATCTGATCTTCAGATAAAACGGGATTCAATATGAAAACAGTTTCGTAATGGTTCATATATTGTTTTTTAAATGGGCAGCGAAAATACGGATTTTCTTGCGTTAGACAAATAGGTAAGCCACAATTATTGTGGATCTACATCAATACTGGTATTTACTTGGTTAAACGCACCCACCATTCCAAAGCTTTTTAACAGGTCTGATAGTCGTTTTTTTGCAGCCGATTGAGAAGCCTCTATCGGAAGTTTAATTAGTATGTGAAGTATAAAATAATTGCGTACGCGTCCAACAGCCGGGGCTACAGGACCAAGAACATGAGAAAAACGCACCACTAATCCCTTTTTTAACCACTCACTTGCCGTGATAAGGGTAGACATATTTTTGTGTTTGAGCTCAATACGTATCATCCGCATATATGGTGGATAACCAAATTGTTCCCGCTGCCGTATTTGCAGTTCATAAAAAGAGGTATAATCGTAATTACTTACAAAACTCAAGACTGGATGTTGTGGTTGAAAGGTTTGAATCAACACCTTACTTTGATCCCCTAACCTACCTGCCCTACCCGCCACTTGCGTTAGCACTTGGAAGGCACGCTCATGGGCGCGAAAATCAGGGAAATGTAAAAAGGTGTCAGCAGACAATACCCCAACTAGTGTAACCTGCTTAAAATCCAATCCTTTTGTGATCATTTGAGTCCCGATTAAAATATCTATTTCTTGACGTGAAAAAGCATTAATCAGTTTTTGATGGGCATGTTTTTTTCTTGTAGTATCTAAATCCATCCGTGAAATTCGTGCAGACGGAAACAAAGCCTGTACTTCTTCTTCTAACTGCTGGGTACCTAACCCTTGGGTTTGCGGCGCAAGCGTGCCACAAGCCTTACAAGCTGGCGTATACATTTCTGTATAGCCACAGTAATGGCAACGCAACTCCTTAGAAACTTGATGGTAGGTGAGGCTCACATCGCAACTAGGACATTGCGGTACATGAGCACATTGAAGGCATTCAACAAAAGAGGCATAACCACGACGGTTTTGAAAAAGTAAAATCTGTTTACCAGAAAGCAGGGTGTCTTCCATGGCTTGAATAAGTGGCTGCGCCAAATGCCCACTCATTTGTTTTTTACGATGCGCCTCGCTCAAATCAATATAAGATATCTCAGGCATTTTCGCATCTTTATATCGGGTTGTCATGTTTACTAGTCCATACTTGCCCGACTGGGCATGTGCATAACTTTCAATAGTAGGCGTTGCAGAACCCAAAACAACTTTTGCTTGATGCATGCGTGATAAAACCATAGCAGCATCCCGAGCGTGGTAACGCGGAGAAGCTTCAAATTGTTTATATGACATCTCGTGTGATTCATCTACCACAACCAGACCCAAATTGTGAAAAGGCAATAAAACGGCAGAACGTGCACCAAGAACCAATCTGGATTCTTCTTTATTTGCCAGTATTTTATTCCAAGTTTCTGTACGTTCTTGTGGGCTATACCGTGAATGATAAACCGCTAATTGCTTACCAAAAAAAGTGTGTAAACGCTGCATCAGTTGGGTGGTTAGTCCAATTTCAGGGACCAAAAACAAAACTTGTTTGCCCTTGGCCAATTGCTGGGCAATAAGATGCATGTATACTTCTGTTTTTCCAGAGCTCGTTATGCCGTGAAGCAATACAATATCTTTTGATTTCCAGTGGGCTTCGATAGCTAATTTTGCTTCCAACTGTGAGTCGCTTAGTGACATTAAGGGGTCGTCTGGAGTGAGCTTGGGCGGCAAGCGATCCAGCACGCGTTGGAATTTTGCCAATACCTCATTTTTAATAAGTGTCTTTACCGATGAAGTACTAACTGTTTCGATTTTGGAAAATTCCGACAAAACAACAGGCGCCTTTTGCTGAAGAAATGTCAATAAGGTTTTGTATTGCTTTGGCTTGACAGCAAGTTGGTCCATAACGGTCTTTAGGGCATCATCTCCTTTTACATTTGGATGAAGGATAAGTTCTGTTTGTTGCTTGAGCGTATATTTGGCATAAACCTCCTCTTTTAGTGAAACAAAGCCCGCTGCTACCAATTCTTTTAAAATGGCATAGGGATTTTTAATTGAAACCAACTGCTGTATCTGTGCTATGGAATAGGTACTATTAGTTTCCAATTGCTCAAGTAAAACAAGTGCGTTCTTAGAGCCTTTACTAGGGAGCTTTTCCCAATCATGAGTGACGATCTCCGTTTCACTTTCCAACAACATTAGCGATGGCATAGCTGTTCGCAGCACCAACCCTATAGGGGATTGATAATAGTCTGCAATCCAACGCAAGAATTTTAGCTGTATTGGTTGCAGCACAGCTTCCATATCAATAATATTATCTATCTGTTTGGGAGCATAGGTCTTTGGAGGTACTTGATGAATATTCCAAGCAATGGCGGTGTATTTTTTACGCTTTCCAAAAGGAACAACGATTCGCATACCTGGCTGAATAACTTTAGCCTCTGCAGGTGTAATCACGTAAGTGAAGGTCTCTTTAAGCGGTAAAGGAAGAGCAACATCTAAAAAAAATGACATACTCAGGGTTGTTTTAGCTTAGCGATGGAAGCATTTAGCTCAAAACCCAATAACAATACAATTGCATTGAGCCATATATATAGCATCAAAATTAAGATGGCACCAATAGAACCGTAAAGTTGGTTATAGGAACCAAAATTATCGATATAAACCCCAAAGCCGTAAGAAGTTAAGGCAAACAAACAAGTAGTAACTAAAGCACCTGTTGAGAAAAAACTAGCAAATCCACGGTGTGTACCAAAGTAAAATAATATAGCACTCACAAGATAGGTCATCCCCAAGAAAAAAACGATACGAACCCAAGGACTTAACTCAAATCCAAAGTCAAATGTTTGTGCCAACAACAACTCAAAAAACAAATACCCAGCAATGGAAATGAGAAATAAAATACCTAGCAAAACACCAACACCTAAAGCGTAGATGTATTGTCTAACAAAATGACGTGAGAGTGATATATGAACCGATTCGCTAAAGCCTCCAAAAATGGCATTTACTCCATTGGCCATAAAAAAAATAGACAATACAAAAGTTGAAGACAACAAGCCTCCTCTTGGTTTAGATTGAATGTCATAAAGTACGCCGTTTAAAAAATCCTGAGCTTCAGAGGGTGCAATAGACAAGAAAAAGGAAGAGAACGTATTTTCCACATTATCAATGGGGACAAAAGGAATGATATTAAGTACAAAAATTAAAAAGGGAAACAGCGACAGAAAAAAGCTAAAGGCAATACTACTGGCCCGAGTGGTCAACGTTCCTTTCAGAATTCCAATGCCATAGAGCTCAAGTAATTGATACATGGAAATTGACTTGGCGTCGCCAAAGCGAATGTTTTGAAGCCATCCCAAGAGTTTTTGTTTACTTTTTTGCAGCATGCGGTAAAGGTAGCTATTAAAACAAAATGCTTCCACGAGAATTGATACCTTAGCCATATGAAAATTCAAGTGATATGCGTCGGCAAAACGCAGCAGGCTGAGCTTAAGAGTTGGTTGCCTGATTATTGTAAGCGTTTATCGCGCTATACCTCATTTGATTGGCATGAAATTCCAGATCTAAAAAACACAAAAAATCTCCCTGAAAAACAACAAAAAAAAGAAGAGGGTAAGCTAATTTTAGCAGCTGTAAACTCTAGCGATGTACTTATTCTTTTTGACGAGGGGGGCAATACACATACATCTAATGGTTTTGCACAGTTTCTTCAAAAAAAAATGAATGCAGGAACCAAAAAATTGGTCTTTGTTATTGGAGGTCCATATGGCTTTTCAGCGCAAGTATATGAAAGAGCACAAGGAAAAATAGCCCTTTCGCACATGACTTTTTCTCACCAAATGGTTCGTATATTCGTTGCAGAACAACTCTACCGCGCGATTAGTATTTTGAACAATCAACCCTATCATCACGAATGAAAGAACTCATATTTGCAACTCACAACCAAAACAAAGTGGAAGAAGTGAAGGCCGTTTTTACCGAGTACAGCATCAAAAGCTTGGCCGATGTAGATTATCACACCGAAATTGATGAAACTGCAAAAACCTTTGAAGGGAATGCATTACTAAAAGCTAAACACATTTATGCCGTTTTTAAAAAACCTGTTTTTGCTGATGATAGTGGCTTGGAAGTGGCTGTTCTTGACGGGGCACCTGGAGTATATTCAGCGCGCTTTGCTGGAGAAGAAAAAAATCACAAAAAAAACAACGCCAAACTCTTAAACTCCTTAGCGCAAGTCACAAACCGTAAAGCGCAATTTAAGACCGTTATTGCTTATGTAGATGCCAATTCAGCCATTTGTTTTGAAGGCGTGGTGAAAGGTGAAATTGCCACTGAACTAAGTGGAACAGGCGGATTTGGCTATGATCCACTCTTTATACCAGCGGGTTACAACCAAACATTTGGAGCTCTACCACGTGAAGTGAAATTAAAATTGAGTCACCGTAGTAGGGCTATTACCTCGTTATTTGAGTATCTGAAATCCCTAACATAATGTTAATTTTAGATAAAAACATTGCAGAGCATCAAGGAATGCATTTAGTTTGTAAAAGCATATGATTAAACATTTTACGCAATTCCTCTTTTTAACTGGCTGTTGCACCCTCTTATATGGGCAAGAGGTTGTCGGTATTGTTGAAAATGCTTCAGATCAAAAACCCATTTCAACTGTACATATCATCAACCTGAACAAGGTAACCATGTCCATAACCAACAAAGAAGGGAAATTTGCCATTGATGCAGAAGTTAACGACACCCTCTATTTTTCTTATTTAGGTTACAAACCCATTAAGGTCCGCGTTTCTAATGACTTGGTAAAATACCCCAACACCCGCTTTCAACTCACAGAACTTGCGTTTGCTCTTGAAGAAGTAGTAGTGCGCCCTTACCAACTCACGGGCTATTTGGATATTGATGCCCGAAATGTACCCATCAACAGAACAAAAAGGTACAGCATTCCTGGACTTCCATCGGGTGGATATGAAGCAGGAAATAGAACACCTCTTGGTGAAATTAGAATTCTACAAGCCATCTCAAACCCTGCTGATTTCTTGTATAATATTTTTGGTAAAAAGCCAAAGCAACTTCGCAAACTAAAAAAAGTGAGGGCAAACAACGAGATTCGAGATTTATTAGCAGTCAAATATGACAGGAAAACTTTGGTGCAACTCGTCCAAATTGATCGAGTTGATCTAGATGAAATACTGCGCAAATGCAACTTCTCTGATAGCTTTATCAAGGGAGCTAATGACCTGCAAATACTGGAAGCCATAAGTAACTGCTATGAAGAGTATAAAATTCTTAATCGCTAAAAAAGCTAAATTCGATACCTTTGCATTTTGAAAGCCTATGTTATTAAACAAATTAAGTGCAATTTCACCTGTTGATGGTCGTTATCGTCCAAAAACAAAATCCCTAAGCCCATACTTTTCAGAATTTGGATTGATTCAATACCGCGTACGGATTGAAGTGGAATATTTTATAGCCTTGTGCGAACTTCCTCTACCAGAGCTCAAGGATTTTCCAACCTCTGCCATCGAAGAATTACGCAGCGTTTACAATCATTTTAATTTAGATCAAGCACAGGCCATCAAAGACATTGAAAAGGTCACCAACCACGATGTAAAGGCAGTTGAGTATTTTTTAAAACAAATATTTGACGATTTAAATCTGGGGAAATACAAAGAGTTTATCCACTTTGGACTTACCTCACAGGATATCAACAACACAGCTATTCCGCTATCTGTAAAAGAAGCTTTTGAAAGTGAATATTTACCTAAACTTCAAGAAGTAATCACAGCACTTGAAGTACTTATGACAAGTTGTGAGGGTGTAGCCATGTTAGCTAGAACACACGGGCAACCGGCCTCCCCTACCAGATTGGACAAAGAGCTTAACGTGTTTAAAACACGTATTGACCAACAGCTTTCACTTATGTCGCAAATTCCCATGGCAGCAAAATTTGGTGGTGCCACTGGTAATTATAATGCACACAAAGTGGCGTATCCGTCTGTGGATTGGCAGGCGTTTGGTAAGGCATTTGTAGAGAAAACACTTGGCTTGCACCACTCCTTTCCAACAACACAGATTGAGCACTACGACCACTATGCTGCACTATGCGATGCGCAAAAACGTATCAACACCATATTGATTGATTTTTCTAGAGATGTATGGACATATATTTCTATGGATTATTTCAAACAACAAATTAAAGAGGGAGAAGTTGGTTCCTCTGCCATGCCGCATAAAGTAAATCCCATTGATTTTGAAAATGCAGAAGGAAATCTAGGCATTGCCAATGCATTGCTAACACACTTGGCAGAAAAACTACCTATCTCACGACTTCAACGCGACTTAACAGACAGTACGGTGTTACGTAACGCAGGTATGCCCTTCGCCCACATGATTATCAGTTTTGAATCCTTAATTAAGGGGATTGGAAAGCTAGTGGTGAACAAGGGCGCCATACAAGGAGATCTAGACAACAACTGGGCGGTACTCGCAGAGGCCATTCAAACCATTTTGCGCCGTGAAGGGTATCCAAAGCCATATGAGGCACTAAAGGCACTCACGCGTACCCACACAGGTATAGACGAGGTATCAATTCGGGCATTTATCGAAACCTTAGACGTGTCAACTGAAGTAAAAGATGAATTAGGTGCGTTGAGACCAGAAAATTATACGGGCATTTAAAGTATTTTGGCTACGGCCTCAACAGCATTATCCAGTGCTCCTTCGCGCTCAAGTGCTTTGGCGAGCAAAACTGCTTTTTCTACTTGCATCTCACTGCCTATTAAACGAGCTAATAAAAAGCCTTCATCAGCAGCTGCTCCAAAAAACACAATCTCACCGGGACGTTCAATACTACCCTCAAGAAGTAATTTTCCAGAAAATTGACGATCACTTAACACCATCAATGGGTCAAAGCCTTCTCCATCAATGATCTCACGTACTTTTTCTAACTCCTTGGGGAATTGAGCTTCATTTGCTGCAGTTTTGCGAAACATCAACATATTGAGTTTTTGAAAAGATTCTAAAGCCGCTTGCTCCTCCTGATTCAAGACCTCATTATTAATACCCAAAAATGAAGTAGGAATATCAATAACAAGAAAATTGGGGTCTTCCGATTTGGCGACATAATACTCTTGAATACTCTGAGTTTTAGAGCAACCTAAAAAGGTCAACGTGACAGCAAAAATCAATAGCTTTTTCATCTTAGTTTTCATTTAGTTTTCCCAATTGCTGACCACCTGGAAGATTCATCTCATTGACAAGTTTGGAAATTTGGGTTAAATCTATATCACCACTTAAGTACAGTAAGACAGTTTCTGGTCTACGATCGCCAAGTTTTATTTGATCTTCATTTATGTCGGTAACGAACATAAGCAGCTTCTTAACTCTGTCGTCCTTTTTTGACGATTTGACATAAAAATTGACATGCGCTCCTTTTTCTCGCACACGCATTAATTCTTCTAAGTTTTGACTCTTGATGTGTTGGTCTACCCAAGTTTGGATGTCATTGGATATGTCTTTGCTTTCTGTGGTAATAACCTTAAAACTTTTGATTTCCTCTACAAGTCTTATAAAATTATCAGCTTCTGGATCGTTTGTTTCTATGCTTAATTTGGCAAGCATTTGAAACATTTTTGGACTAATTGAAAAATAACTAACACTGTCGTCATATTCATACTTTTCAAACACGTCTTGCCCCCAGCTTAACGTAGCAGTAATAAGGGCTATCATAAGGATACTCTTTTTCATAATTAGTCTGTTTTTATAAATTTATTAGTCGTTTGATTGAAGGTTTCAATATATGCCAAACCTTCATGAGCTTTATTTAGTTTTTGTGATACAAAATACATATGTGCCTTAAACTCTTGAAACACAATTTCTTCTGGGCTAGGTTGAATGACTTGTGTGTTGTTTACTTGTGTCATAAAAAATCCAAAAATCGCTACTGCAGCTATGGCTATAATCCTGCGCCAATTGGTTTTTGAATTGGGGTTCACGACTGATTTTCCTTTGTAGGTTTGGGAACGCTCATCTGCAATAGCCTCAAAATAAGGCTTGAATTGTGCAAGCTCAGCATCAACTACGGGCTGTGTAAAGTAGTCCATGAGAATCGCTTCTTGTTCGAGTGTTGCTTGACCCTCAAAGTACAAGTCTACATATTTATGAACCTGTTTCAATTCCATAATTGTGTGTTTTAATAAGTTGTGCTTTAATTTTTTTTCGAGCTCTTGAAAGCGATACGCGTACAGCACCCTCTGAAAGTTCGGTAATTTGCGCAATGGTTTCAAAATCGTACTGTTCAATATCTCGCAGTTGTAAAACCAGCTGTTGTTGCTCAGGAAGGTCTTTCATAAAGACCATTAGTTTAGAAACGCTGTCACGTGCATCAATTTGTTTATCAAGGGAGGTAGTTGCCTTGTCGTGATGATAATGTGCCAGTCGTAATTGTGAAGCTTGCTTTGACTTTAACCTGTCCAAACAATAGTTTTTGGTCATGGTCATGGCGTAGCCTTCAATGTTTGATAATGTTGCTAACTGTGTCATATTTGCCCATAATTTTGTTAATACTTCTTGAACTGCATCTTCAGCTTCTTCGGTGGATGTCAACAACCGCTTTGCTAGGCGAAACATGCTGTCTTGAACATTCAATATTCGTTTTAAATATGTTCGCTCATCCATGTCGCAGGCCAGAAGATTTATTGGGTATTTGTACAGTTAACGATTTTGGCAATACCTTGTTACAAAATAGGGAAATTTATTTTTATTAATTTAGCTTTGACTATGCATTCAAGCTTATGAAAAAATTCGCTACACTCTTATTTATCATTCTTTTTTTTGGTTGCAAAGATGACATTGACGACACTGTTTTAGTTGCCAATACAGAAAATTTAGAGGTAGAAGATTTTATTTATAAGGTAATGAATTTTGCATATTACTGGCAAAAAGATGTTCCTAATTTGGCTGATAACAAATTTGTGGACGACAAAGAATACACCCGATTTCTCCAATCTTTTGATGGCCCTGAATCGCTGTTTGAAGCGCTAAAACACGAAGAAGACAAGTACAGCGCCATTGATAACTACGAAGCTTTTGAAAATAAGATCAAGGGTATATCCCAAACAAGCGGGATGGTTTTTGGACTAGCCCGTTATTCAAAAGACAGTTCAGATATTTATGGCTTTGTACAATACGTTCTTGTAGGATCGGATGCTGAAGCAAAAGGCATCAAACGCGGTACTCTTTTCACAGATGTTAACGGCACCCAACTCACCATTACTAACTATCGGGAGTTGTTATTTAACAATGCCTCTAGTTATACCATAGGTTTAGCAACCCTAAATAACAATACAATTACTAAAACGGGAAGCAGTGTAAGCCTCAACAACAGCAAGCAAACAGAGCAAAGTGTTCATATTGCTAAAGTTATTGAACATGCAGGCAAAAAAGTGGGGTATGTGATGTATAATAGTTTTGTAATCTCTCAAGACGACCTACTCAAAACTACCTTTGCTGCTTTGGCAACAGCGTCAATAGATGAGTTAGTCGTAGACTTGCGCTACAACAGAGGAGGATCTGTAGCAACCGCCCAACTATTGGCTGGACTTATAGCGGGAGAACATGCCACCAAGGTATTTGGAAAACTCGTTTATAACGAAAAATTAAGTGCTAAAAATTCAGACATTGAAATCATCAATTCAAATATCAACTTGGGGTTATCGCGTGTGTTTTTTTTGACTACAAAAAGTTCGGCTTCAGCAAGTGAAATGACTATTAATGGTTTAAAGCCTTATTTGGATGTGGTTCAAATTGGCGATCAAACAGAAGGAAAAGATGTGGGTTCAAATCTTTATTACGATTATATTGACAGCAAGGGAACCAAAAATCCCAACCACAAATATCTGGTGCTTCCTATCACCTTTAAAAATTACAACGGTGAAGGAGTAGGTGACTATTCCGATGGCTTATTGCCCAATGTTAGTTTAAAGGAAAACCTGGCTACTTTGGGTGAGCTTGGTGATGTCGAAGAGCCCTTACTTAAAAAAGCACTGGAATACATAAGCGGGCAAACTACTGGAGACATATCGGTTGACTCAAGTAGTATACCCGCTACATTTGTTGAGCTTCAAACTGAAGCAGCAAGGGCGATTTTATTTCCCTAAGAACTAAAAAGCATAGCGCAAGGCTATGTTTAGGTTACGGCCCTGCGTGGTAAACCCAAATATTTCCGTGTATGCTACATCAAAAACATTGGTGACAGCCAGACTGGCTGTGGTGTTACCAATAAAACTTGGAAAGGCTATGCGTGCATCTACCAAAACGTAAGCCTTCAATTTTTGTTGCGAAAAAGCTTGATTTAAATCATAACGTGAACCTATATAGCGCCAGTGTAATCCCCATTGTGATTTGGAAGTTGCATATCGCACCCCGATGTTGGCAGTATGTTTTGGAAGGCGCAGAGGAGCCTGATCCACCTTTTCGGTAAAGGTGTAATTGGTGTTGATATTCCAATTCTTTAGATTCCAATTGGCTTCTACCTCAACTCCGCGAACTTTAACTATTCCAGGCCGATTACGGTACTGCCCTGCAAAGTTTGGAAGTGAAACAAAGTCTACAAAATTGTCCTCTTCACGTTGAAAAGCCACCACGGTAATGCGTCTATTTTCCATTACCTGCTCTACACCCAATTCAAGCGTTTGGTTTTCTTCTGGTGTTAGCGCCGTATTTCCATATTGAGTACTGTAAAGCTTATACTGCGAAGGCGCAATAAATGATGTTGCCCAAGACCCAAAAAATTTAAGATAGCCTCCAGACGAAAGCCCCTTTGCATAAAACGGATTAATCGTAAAGGTTTGGTGTGTGCCAAATTCACTGTGGCTGGTGTTGCGTACAGAGGCATGAACGGCATACCCTTTGGCGTGTTGCCATTGCCCACTGAAAAAAACCGCTAGGTTATTGTGTGTGTAGCTTTCTCCAGAAGACGTTCTTTTAAAATCAGAATCGATGTCTTGATAGAAAAGCCCCCCTAACAAAGTTAGTTCATCTGAAAATCGGTGACGCCAAGTAAGGTCTGTAGTAAAAATAGCTGCTGTATAGCCCGATGGGAAATTGTCTGCATAAGAGCGTGAGCTGTCTGCCCAAGAAAACTGTGCCTGAACAGCTGATTTTCCTGTATTGTAGGACGGAGCAAAGCCTATTCGTTGTTGTTTACTTAAGAATGCATAATCTGCATCTACAAAACTGGGATAGGTGCTATCAAAGTTGGCATCAAATACGTCGCGTTGCAAATAGGCCGACCATGCCCACGGACCAGTATATTGGCTTTGAACACTGAACTGAATATTTTCTTTATCAACGGGGTCGGTTTCAGTACCCGCTACTGAAGACATTCCGTCTGATGATATACGTTGTATGGATGTCGCAAAAGCTAAATTTCCCACTTTACGCTCTAAGGCAACAAATTGCTTACTTAGGTCGGCGAGGTTGCCTAATTTTTGACCATGTGCATTTAGGGTACCCCATTCTTGAGCAACCGTAAGCTTGGTTTTTTGTGTCAGCTCATTTTTGGTAGTAATGTCAATAATGGCGGTGGCTGCACCACTGCCGTAAAGGCTACTCGATGCGCCTTTTACCACTTCAATGGTAGCAATTTGGTCTAGGGCCACGAGTCGTAAATCAAAATCCGATTCAATTTGAGAGGGATCGCTGACTACCACCCCGTCGATGCGAATAAGCACCTGCCGATTATTACCGCCACGAATAAAATAGGACAAGTTTTGGCCAGGGTGTAGTTGTGCGCCCGATATATATATTCCGGCATATTGGTTAAGTAATTGCGCTAAGGAGATTCCTTTATTTTGAGCAATAGTTTGCGCATTTATGTGTATCACAGCCTTACCGCTGTTTTTTCTAGGTTTCGAGGTACGCGTATCCGAAACTACTACTTCGTCCAAAAGCTCTTGCGCATGGACGGTACTTATACATAGCATTACTGCTAAAATGTATCGCATGGTTTAGTTGTTGTTATACTAATGAACCGATTGTGCTTATCCCGAGCACGCACAGCATGATTCTCTTAGGCAGGTCTCCTGACTTGTACTACTCAAATTAGCCTTCCCACCAGCATACGGCCAGCAGTGGCTGAAGTATTGAGCGTTGCAGTACTTACAGTTGCGGGAACAGCAAAGGCTTTACACCTTTTTCCCTTTTCATCTTCGCATACGGAAGAACCTAAAAGCTGACACAAAATTAAGGTTTAAACCCAAGAAACAAAAGGTGATTATTGAAAAATATGTACCTTTGTTTCATAACAAACTACTATGTCTTTTAGCAAGAAAGAAACTGTCCTGATTAGCTTTATTGTTGTAGCTGTTTTGGTGCGATTGCTGCCTCACCCACCCAATGTAGCACCCATAACAGCCGTGGCTTTGTTTGCTGGTACGCATTTTGGCCGCAAGCACTGGGCGCTACTCATGCCTTTACTCGCCATGGTGGTTACGGATATCTTTTTGGGCTTTTCAATGATTACCCCCATTGTCTACTTGGCTTTTACAGCCATTACCGCCTTGGGTTTTGTAATCAAAAAGATGCATCTGGGATCTGTACTCTTAAGCAGCCTGCTGTTTTTTGTAGTAACCAACCTAGGGGTTTGGTTTTTATATTACCCGCTTACTCCGGAAGGCTTCACAACGTGTTTTACGCTCGCCATCCCATTTTTTGGATATTCAATATTAGGCGATTTGTTCTTTAGCGCTGCCCTACTCTTTGGCTATCGCTATGCGGCAAAACGCTTGCAATT
>Ga0228650_1000126_pt1 | contig 24527 bp, 26 predicted proteins | sample 62DmetaG_FD_183171 | JGI IMG/M metagenome (GOLD analysis project Ga0228650, IMG submission 183171) | Seawater microbial communities from Monterey Bay, California, United States - 62D | ecosystem: Environmental > Aquatic > Marine > Coastal | place: USA: California | collected 2016-10-28
CAGAAGATGGCCCTGAGTGGCTTAGTATTAGGGCTGCAGAGGAATTACCAATTATTCAATAACTCTAATTTTCAAATAAGGGTTTCCATTTAAAACCTTATCTTATATAATAATGCGAATCATTATTATTTGTATTTACAATTGTTAACTGTCAGCGATTTAAAAATTTCATTTGAAGATAATCATGTCCTAGATGGATTCAATCTGAATCTAGAGAGCGGTGATATTTTTGCTTTATTGGGTGATAGCGGAAGTGGAAAGAGTTCAGCTCTTCGTTTTATTGCTGGACTTGAAAGGGCACATCTGGGATCTGTTGCGCTTGATGGAAATAATTTAAGTGATGGTGGTGCTCATTCAGTTAAACCAGAACTAAGAGAAATTGGAATGGTGTTTCAAGATTATGCTCTCTTTCCGCACATGACAGTTTTTGAAAACATCAGTTTTGGAATCAATCAACTTTCTAAAAAAGAAAGGATAGAAAAAGTAAAAAACCTTTTAGACTTGATTAGTCTTAGTGGTATTGAAAAAAAATATCCTCATCAGTTATCTGGAGGTGAACAACAACGAGTTTCACTCGCTAGGTCGCTTGCGACCTCTCCAAAGTTATTATTACTTGATGAGCCATTTTCAAGTTTAGATAAATCTAATAGAGATCAACTTGTCAAACAAGTCAGGGAGATTCTAAAAAATGCTGGTGTTACATCAATCCTAGTTACTCATGACGAAACTGAAGCAGAAGTATTCGCAGATAAAGTAGGAATAATTAATAAAAAGAAGTTGCTTATTAAATGAAAATAGGTATCATACGCAAATGATAGTGATTATCATTTGCAATAAGAGAAAATTTAAACTATAACTTTTTAAGGAATAAGCAATGTTTAATAAGCGATTGACCGCCAAAGCGGTTCCTCTAACTGTCGTTCTTGGATCGGCAATTTTAATTTCATCATCTGCATTTGCTAGGTCAAATGTATATGCTGATTTTCCAATTACACTTAAAGATTACTCGGGTAGTTCAACAACGTCTGTTTCTTATAAGGGGCAAATGGCAAGACATGCTCTTGAGAGTTCACTCAAAAAACTTATTTCAAAAGGTGATATGAGTGCTATGCAGAGTTACTTCTCAGGTGATGATGCAAACAGGGCTATTATTGCTCCTGCCACAAAAGGCGATTTTGTCATTAAGCAATCTACTATTGGAGAACTCTCTAATAAAAACTTAAGTGGTAAAACTTACAAAGGTTTAGTTCCTGGATGGGTTGGAAGTATGACTGGGCCTGAAGTAGTTGCATTTATGTTTGAAAAAGCTGCAGAATCTGAGGGTGGCTATGATCCTTCGCACGCTATGGATTATACTCAACTAGTTTCTAAGTTCTTGATGGGAGCTGTGACTTATAATCAAGCGGTAGATAATTATCTTGATGAAAAACTTGAAGCTGACAATAAACCAAACAACAAGCCTTATAAGGATGGTGCAGCATACACTGGTAAAGAGCATGTTTGGGATGAAGCATTTGGTTACTTTGGAGCTCCTGCACACACATTAACTCTTACGGCTCAAAATGTCTATGATATTGCAAAGCAGAAAGACGCAGCTGTAGCTGACTACAACTATGATGGCAAGGTAGATCTTTATAACGAAATGGCTTTTGGACATGCTTACTATGCATCTTCATTTGACAAGGGTGGAAAAACAACTTACCTCCATGATATTGTTGGAGCGTACATGGATGGAAGAGACCTGATAACTTCAGTTAATGGACGTGCTTTGAGTGACTCCGAGCGCAATGAGTTAAAAGGTTATGCTCAAACAATTAAAACCAACTGGGAAAAAGTTATCGCTGAGGCCGTATTTAAGTATGCAGGCTCAACATACAAAGACATGATGAAAATTGAAGCGATTCTAGAATCTGGTGGCGACGTATCTAAAGAATGGCGAAACTATTCTAAACATTGGGGCGAGCTAAAAGGTTTTGCTTTAGCTCTTCAAGTTGCCGGGAAAGACATGGGTGCAACCTCAGTTAAGCTAAATCGTTTGATTGGTTATAGTCCTCTTCTTTTAGGTAACACGCAAGTTACTGGAATAGACTCAAACGGTGAGTATATTCAGAGCGATTCAGAGACATGGGGCGGTTACATGGTCCATATGTTGAAAGTTCAAAACCTCATGGTTGACGAATTCGGTGTTGTTGCAAGATCTAATGATCAAACTGCAGGCTTGTCTGATTTAGTTAACTCTCTGGGGGCAAAATCTAGCGCGGAGAATGACTGATTTTTTTGCAAACTTTCTTAATCCAGAAAAGCGCTTATTTGTTGGTTACTTAATAAGCGCTGCTTTCATAGCAGTAATCTGGCTCAGAGTAATTAATAAAAAACCACTGACAGAAATTGTCAGTGGTTTTTTTAGTACTCAGGTCTGGCTATCAAAGTCTGCACTAGCTGACTATAAACTAATGGTCATTAACCAGTTTTTTATAAAAATACTAGCGCCAATACTAATTGGTCAACTGGCGCTTACAGTATTTATTTTTGAGAATATGCATTTCATATTTTCTAGACCCTCATCATCTATACCGGTTTGGATGGTAATGATAATATTCACCACTGTTCTTTTTATTCTTGATGATTTCTCAAGGTATTTTTTGCACCGTTTAATGCACCGGGTTCCAATATTATGGCGGTTTCACAAGGCTCATCATTCTGCTACTAATCTAACTCCATTGACTGTTCTTAGGACTCATCCAATTGAGGCAATTCTTTTTAGTCTTAGAGCGGTCATTGTTCACTCATTATGCCTTGGCGTTTGTTTCTTTTTCTTTGCAGAAAGCGTGTCACTTATTGAAATTTTTGGTTCAAGTGCCTTTGTTGTAATATTTCATTCATTAGGATCAAATTTAAGGCATTCACATGTCAATCTCAGTTACTGGAGTTGGCTCGAAAAGATTCTAGTCTCCCCCGCACAGCATCAATTGCATCATTCAATCAATCCAAAACATTACGACTGTAACTTTGGCGCGGTTCTTGCAGTATGGGATAATATTGGCGGGAGCTGTATAGTGTCAGAAAAAAATCAAGACATTAAATTTGGACTTAAAGACCAGTCTGAAAATGCGCACAAACTTAAAAACTTAATTATTGGGTCTTAATATTATCTTCGAGAGTTAAATAAATAACTTTTGACTTAATCCTGTGGAGTACCAAGTGAACAAAAAAGTATCAATCTTTTCGATAATAGTAATATCAATTTTATCAACATCATTTTCAGCAGCAGTGCAAGCGGCAAGTAATGATAGTCTGACAGTGTATAGCACAAGGAAAGAACACTTAATTAAGCCTCTATTTGATGCATTTACTGCGAAAACTGGAATAAAAGTAAAGTACCTTACTGGAAAGGGGGGTGCGTTAATAGAGCGTATTAAATTGGAGGGCAAAAAAACCAAGGCTGATTTATTTATGACAGTTGATGCTGGAAATCTTTGGTATGCCGCATCTCAAAATTTATTTCAACCAGTAAGTAGTGAAATCATTGAAAATAATATTCCTGAGCACCTTCGAGATCCTGAAGGTCTTTGGAGTGGCTTATCGGTTAGAGCAAGGACAATAATCTATAGCACAGAAAGAGTTAATCCAAGTGAGTTATCAACTTATCAAGATTTAGCAAATAAAAAATGGAAAGGCAAACTTTGTTTGAGAACAAGTAAGAAAGTATATACAAAGTCTCTTGTATCCTCACTAATCCATCATGATGGAATGGAAAAAACAACTGATGTAGTGAGGGGCTGGGTTGATAACCTTGCTGCCACTCCTCACGCTGAAGATGTTCATATAATGACTTCAATCCTAGCGGGCCAGTGTGATGTGGGAATTGTAAATAGCTACTATTTTGGAAGGCTGCAAGCAGAGGATCCGAACGCTCCCCTTAAACTCTTTTGGGCTAATCAAAATACTACTGGAACGCATGTTAATGTTTCAGGAGCTGGAGTCACAAAACATTCAAAGAATCCAGATGACGCAATAAGATTACTTGAGTTTTTATCTTCAATTGAAGCTCAAAAAATCTATGTTGGCTTAAATAAAGAGTATCCAGCAACTCAAAAAATTAAAGCAGATAATTTGATTGCCTTATGGGGAGATTTTAATCAGGATAAAATGAATCTCTCTTTTGCTGGAAAAAATCAGGCTGATTCGGTTTCACTCATGCAGAGAGAAGGTTATAAATAATTATGTAGGTAATGCAATCAAAGCCCAATGAATAGTAAGCAAAATAATTCTAATTTTTTAATGGGCCTTCTAGCACTATCTGTTTCGTTCCCAATCATTGTTGTTTGTTCAGCTTGGTTTTTTCCAGGAACTGAGCTATGGGGGCATTTTCTTGAAAATTTATTACCTGAACTCATTGTATCAACTTTTATATTGCTTCTAGGAGTTGGCTTAGGGGTAAGTATTCTAGGAACCGTTCTGGCATATTTAGTTGTCATGGTTGAGTTTCCAGGAAGAAGATGGTTAGAGTGGGCACTATTCTTGCCCTTTGCAATACCCGCTTATGTTCTAGCTTTTGTTTATCTTGGGGTTTTTGACTATTCAGGCTACGCCCAGGTCTGGCTTAGGGATTTTACTGGAATATCTGGATTTGATATCAGAGCTGGGAGTTGGGCAATTATATTAACATTTGTATTGGTTTTTTATCCTTACGTTTACATGATGGCAAGAGCCTCATTTAAGCGACAAAAGATTCAGATGATTGAGGCTGGAAAAATGCTTGGTGCAAAACCTTTTCTGGTTTTTTGGAAAATTTCTGTACCTCTCGCAAGACCAGCTATTGCTGCTGGTTTACTTGTTACTCTTATGGAGACATTGGCAGATTTTGGAGTAGTCTCACTTTTTAACTACTCAACTTTCACAACAGCAATTTATTCAGCATGGGGAGACTTTCGCTCTATAGAAGTTGCTGCACAACTAGCATCAATACTCGTTTTAATTGCATTTTTTCTTATTTATTTTGAAAAAAAAGCCCGAGGTAAAGCTAAATATTACTCATCAGATGTATCCCATATCAGACCCTATAGTGCAGAAGGAATTTTAGGCTGGATTACTTTTTTATTCGTTTTTGGTGTATTTATGCTGTCTTTTGCAATGCCTATGCTCCAACTTATTATTTGGAGTATTGAAAAATATGGCGAAGAAATTAGTCAGTTCTACCTTAATTATCTTTCTTCTACTGGGATTTTGACTGTGAGTGCGACAATCTTAACTGTTGCTGTAGCTACAATGCTAGCCTTGCCAAGTCGTCGGAAGGACGAAAGTAAAGCATTGCAGCTTCTTATAAGGTTTTCGACATTAGGTTATGCATTACCGGGATCAGTCATGGCTGTTGGACTTTTGTATGGTGTGCAAAATATTTCATTAGTGAGCATTCATTTTGGGGGTTCATCAATTAATCATATTCTTTTTGGGTCAGTGGCATTACTTCTATTTGCATACATTTCTAGATTTATGGCAATTGCCTATAACTCAACCAGCGCCTCCAGTGAGCAGATTAAGCCTGTTTTTGAACAGAGTGCTAGACTTTTAGGATCATCAAGAATGCGTTTAATCAAGGAAATATACCTTCCAATGATGACGCCTGGAATATTAGCTGGAGGCTTGTTGGTAGCTGTAGATGTGATGAAGGAGCTACCTGCAACCTACCTATTAAGGCCTTTTGGATGGGATACTCTAGCCATTAGGGTTTTTGAATTGAGCTCAGAAGGACTTTATGATAGGGCAGCTATTCCTGCTCTAATAATGGTATTTTTAGGAGCGATTATTATGCTGTTATTTATTCGACTGGACAGTGAAAAATATTAATACTCAAGACCTGACTTGTTAAAAAAGAATAGATCTTATTCGAATTAGGTAAAATATTTTTTAGAACTTATTCTTTTTAATTACTTATGAGCATTGATTTACTTTGTGTGAATGGCGTTAAATGCTCTTCTGTTTCTTCGGGAATAAAGAATAATAATTCATTAGATTTATCTCTAATTTCACTAATTGATGGCACTAATACTGCTGCAGTTTTTACTCAAAATATCTTTTGTGCTGCTCCTGTTTTAGTTGCCAAAAACCACCTAAATTCTAATATAAAAGCCCTTTTAATTAACAGCGGTAATGCCAATGCTGGTACTGGTAAACAAGGTCTGGAAGATAGCTATAAATCCTGCGAAATTATAGCTGAAGAGCTCAGCATCAAACCTGAACAGGTTTTGCCATTCTCAACTGGAGTAATTGGTCAATTGCTTCCTGTTGAGTCTATTGAAAAAAGTGCAAATAAACTCGTTAATTCTCTTACAAAAGAAGGATTAGGTAATGTTGCAAAAGGTATCTTAACTACAGACCTAGTAGAAAAGTATTATTCAGTCTCATTTAATGTCGATGGTGTTGCAGTTAATCTCTCCGGAGTTGCAAAAGGATCTGGAATGATTAGGCCGAACATGGCAACCATGCTTAGTTTTATAGTTACTGATATTGGGGCTTCTCAAGATGAATTGCAGCAATGCCTTGATATTTCAGTTAATCAGTCATTTAATCGTATTACAGTGGATGGCGATACCTCAACAAATGATGCATGTACACTTAGCGCTACGAATCAATCTGGCATTCTTTATTCTCAATGTAAAGAAGAGTTTCAAAAAGCTTTGAATGAGTTAACTAGAAATCTTGCTCACAAGATTGTGAAGGATGGAGAGGGATCAACAAAATTTGTTGAAGTAAGCGTCAGTGGACTAGAGTCAAATGAAGACTGTTTAGAGGTGGCTTATACAGTTGCCCATTCACCACTAGTAAAAACAGCTTTATTTGCCAGTGATGCTAATTGGGGAAGAATACTTGCTGCAGTTGGACGCGCTAGAGTAAAGGGAATATCTTTTGAAAATATTAACATTTCTCTGAATGAAGTTCAGATTATCTCATCAGGAGAAATTAGTGATCAATATTCTGAGGAAGCTGGAAGTCGTGAAATGGAAAAACCTGAAATCACAATTCGGATTGATTTAGGTGGCTTTAAAACGAATGAAAGCGTCTGGACAACTGATCTTTCGTATGAATATGTAAAGATAAATGCTGAATATCGAAGCTAAGTTATAGATATACATCAGCCTAGGTGTTGTCGATAATGAACTGTTTAAATCTTCTAGCAATTGGGGATAGTTCTGCATCAGCATGATGCACTATATGCCATTTTCTAATAATTGGGAATGGCTCAACATTAAGCTGTTTAATGATTTTGTTTTTGAGCTGAAGACTTACTGAATGCATTGAAACAAATCCTATTCCTAATCCAGCTTGTACAGCCTCTACAATTGCTTCATTGGAGTTAATTTGAATTTCGGAATTAAAATTCAATCCAGTAAACCTCTCAATAGTAATTCGAGTTCCTGATCCAATCTCTCTAGTTAGCAAAGTTTCTTTGGAAAGGTCCTTAATAGTTACCTTTTTCTTGTTAAGTAAATCATTTTGAGGATGAGCAATAGCAATCAATGGATTCTCCATAAAGGCTTTCGATATTAATGGGATATCTTTAGGCGGCTCACCCATAATTACTAAATCAGCATTATTATTTTTTAAATTATCAAGAAGTGCATGCCGATTAGTTACATCAATATAAAAAGTCATTTTAGGAAATTCTTTTTTAAATTTCGAGAGTAAAGTGCTGATAAAAGAATTGGCAGTAGTAGCAACAGCTATTTGAAGATGACCAGAGTCAGGATTAAGTATTTCATTTATTTCAAGCCTGGAGTTTTCAAGAGTATTTATGGTTTCTATTGCAGTTTGATATATTTTCTTACCTAAAAAAGTAGGGCTTATTTTCTTTCCATTAATATGAAATAACTTCGCACCTATATTTTCCTGTAATTGTTGGACTTGCATATAAACAGCAGGCTGAGTGATATGGAGCTCTTTACTAGCGCTAGTAAAGCCTCCAAGCCTTATTACGGATTCAAAACTATAAAGCTGTTTAAGCGTGTAATTAATCATAATTAAAACTAATGATTATATAAATAAATATTATTTTACATTATTTTTATCAACAACTATAATGACTTCATTTTAGACAAATAATAAGGGGAATTACCAATGGCCAAGAAAGGATATGACGCTGGAGTTAAGGAATATAGAGACACATACTGGATGCCTGAATACGAGCCAGTTGATACCGATATTCTTGCATGTTTTAAAATAACTCCACAGCCAGGCGTACCTAGAGAAGAAGTGGCCGCTGCAGTAGCTGCTGAATCCTCAACAGGAACTTGGACAACAGTCTGGACTGATTTGCTAACTGATCTTGATCATTACAAGGGAAGGGCATACAGAATTGAAGATGTTCCTGGTTCGGACGATGCAATCTATGCATTTATTGCCTACCCAATCGATTTATTCGAGGAAGGTTCAATTGTAAATGTTCTAACTTCTCTTGTTGGTAATGTGTTTGGTTTTAAAGCTCTTAGAGCATTGAGATTAGAGGATATTCGTTTTCCAATAGCATATGTTATGACTTGTGGTGGCCCTCCTAATGGAATTGAGGTTGAAAGAGACAAGATGAATAAATATGGTCGACCTTTATTGGGCTGCACAATAAAGCCAAAACTGGGTTTATCAGCTAAGAATTATGGAAGAGCTTGCTATGAGGGTCTTAGAGGAGGTTTAGACTTTACCAAAGACGATGAAAATGTTAATTCTCAGCCATTTATGCGCTGGAGAGATCGTTTCGGTTTTGTTCAGGATGCTATTGAGAGAGCTGAAAAAGAAACTGGAGAGCGTAAAGGACATTATCTAAATGTTACTGCACCTACTCCAGAAGAGATGTATAAGCGTGCGGAGTATGCAAAGGAGCTAGGCACTCCAATTATTATGCATGATTTCTTTACAGCTGGTTTTACTGCAAATACTGGTCTTGCAAATTGGTGTCGTGATAACGGCTTATTGCTTCACATTCATAGAGCAATGCATGCAGTTGTTGATAGAAATCCAAACCATGGTATCCACTTCAGAGTTTTAGCAAAATGTTTGCGACTTTCTGGCGGTGATCACATGCACTCTGGAACTGTTGTAGGAAAGCTTGAGGGTGACCGTGATTCTACACTTGGATGGATCGATTGTATGCGTGATAGTTTTATTAAAGAGGATCGTTCGCGTGGAATTTTCTTCGATCAAGATTTTGGCTCAATGCCAGGAATGTTACCGGTCGCATCAGGTGGTATCCATGTTTGGCATATGCCGGCACTTGTGAATATTTTTGGTGATAACTCTGTTCTTCAGTTTGGAGGCGGAACGCTTGGCCACCCATGGGGCAATGCGGCTGGTGCAGCTGCGAATAGGGTTGCAGTTGAAGCATGTGTAGAGGCACGAAATGCTGGGCGCGAATTAGAAAAAGAATCAAAGGACATTCTTACGAGTGCTGCGAAACACTCACCAGAACTCAAGGTAGCAATGGAGACTTGGAAAGAGATTAAATTTGAGTTTGATACGGTAGACAAATTAGATATACAGCATAAATAATCTAGCGAATCGTAAATTAATATTAAAAAAAGGAAAAGACTATGAGTAAAGTTCAAGATTATCCATCACGACTGAGTGACAATGCTAGCAGAAAGTTTGAAACTTTTTCTTACTTACCTGCAATGACTGATAAGCAAATTCGTGAGCAGGTTCAGTACATTGTTGACCAAGGATACAACCCAGGAGTAGAGCATACAGAAGTTGAAAATGCAACTGGAAATTATTGGTATATGTGGAAGCTTCCAATGTTTGGTGAAACAGATGTTGATACCATTTTGGCTGAATGTAAGGCTTGTCATGACGCAAATCCTGATAATCATGTCCGTTTAATAGGATACGATAACTATGCACAGTCTCAAGGCGCATCAATGGTTATTTACAGAGGCAAAGGATTTAAATAATCAAGTAAAATCATGTTAGCTTGATTGGATAAACCCCTGTCTCTAAGCAGGGGTTTTTTTTCTGAAGGAATAAAAAATGAATGAATTAGATCAATACAAAATTGCTGAAGAGCCTTTCTATCAGCCACAAGAAGATGAAATTGATATGTACACGGCAGCTTACATGAATCGCATGCCAGTAATGTTAAAAGGACCCACAGGTTGTGGAAAATCTCGTTTTGTTGAGTACATGGCCTACAAGTTAGATAAGCCATTAATTACTGTCGCTTGTAATGAGGATATGTCCGCAAGTGACCTAGTAGGTCGATTCTTGCTCGATAAGGATGGAACAATTTGGCAAGATGGACCTTTAGCTATGGCAGCTCGATATGGCGGCATATGTTATTTAGACGAAGTGGTTGAGGCTAGGCAAGATACTACAGTTGTAATTCACCCTTTGACAGATTATCGAAGAACCCTTCCTCTTGATAAAAAAGGTGAGTTAATTGACGCCCATCCAGATTTTCAGCTCGTCATTTCATACAATCCAGGTTATCAAAATTTGATGAAGGATCTTAAACAGTCAACCAAACAGAGATTTTGTGGATTTAATTTCCAGTATCCTGATGAGAAAACCGAAGCACACATTATCACTAAAGAGTCTGGCGTTGATGAAGAAATAGCATTAAAGTTAGTTCAGATAGCTCAACGGGCTAGAAACCTTGTGGGTCATGGTCTTGATGAGGGTATTTCAACTAGACTATGCGTATATGCAGGACAGCTTATTGCAGATAAAGTAAGTGAAAAATCAGCCTGTAAGATTGCCATGGTGAATCCAATCACTGATGATTTGGATATTGTTGATACTTTAAATGCTGCAATAGATACATTCTTTGAGTAAAACTTATTATGAGTTCTGTTCAACTTTCGGACTTTGAGGATAAATTTAAAAATCCTTCCGATGTTCTTCATGATGCTCTCAACGGGAGCTTTTTAGAGGCTTCAAAGGTTATGACGCCGAATGGCCTTAAGGTCTATTTAGATGGAGCTGGCGCTCTTCATGCAATGGGGAAAGGAGAAGATATGGTGATTTCCTTCCTTGAGGAAACACCAATGGTTGTAAAGGAAGTTGGTGAATCAATAATTGGTGAAATTATCTTCTCAATAATGAAGATGTCATCACAAACTTCTGCAGCAGTAATAGTCTTAATGATTTCTAGTCTTCCTAATGTCGCTAGGCGAATGAGTGATTTTGACTTATTAAAAGGTTATCTTAGATTATTGGAAAGAATGATTGCTCTTGCACCAAGAGGAATGAGACCAATGCTCAATAATATCGATTTATTGACTAGCAAGCTCACCCTAGGTGGTTTAAGGCGATGGGTATTATATGGCGCTGAAACATTTAACCGTGACTTCAAAGCGCAGATTGCCTACTTTGAATTGAGCAGTGCTGAGTCTTTACAAATTATTGAACAAGAAAGGCGAGGCACCTTATTTATTGATAATCAAAGAAAATTGCAGTTCTATCTTAGGGCATTTTATAACCGTGATTTTTTTCTTCGCCCTACTGCAGGTGATTATGAAACAAAAAAAGGTTTAAAGCCGTATATAGAGTATGGCGTTATGCATATACCTGATGCCTATGATGACTATAAACATGCTTCAGGAAAAATTGTTTCAGGTATTGATTGCTACAGAGCTGTCTGCTCTCATGCAGCAGCCCATATAATGGAGACAGAATCTGCTTTTAAGGGAGATACATTAAACCCCCTTGAGGTTGCCTGCGTTTCTCTTATTGAAGACCTAAGGGTCGAACTCAATACAATTAAAAAGTTCCCTGGCATGAAGAAAATATGGATTGCACTTCATCCAGAAGATGACGATCTCAAAGAATTAAATCCATTCATATCTGATCTAGTCGATTTTTCTAGAGCAGCACTTGACAAAAAATATAGAGCTAAACAGCCATTCAATTTGGAGTTTTTAAAGCTATTTAATGAAAAGATGTTAGAGTCTAGTGATTCATCTGAAATGAGTTTTGACCTGGGTATGCAATATTATGAGTTAATCAAATCTGAAACAGATGTAAAAATTAGTGCTTCGGCTCTTGTAGCTGCTCCAATTCCATATAGAGATGATAATCGATATATTTGGGACTATGAGGAGCTTGATTGGATTTCTGAAGGCAATGACTATGTTCCTGCAAGCCAAAGACAGATTCGACGAAAAGCTAATATTATGGAAATGTATAACGAATTAGATGTTGAGACAGCTGGTGATGATGCCCAAGAAATTTGGACTCTTGAGACTGAGTATTTTCCTGATGAGCTTGATGGAGTTAGTCTTAATGAAATCGAAGGCAAGGAGCCAGTAAGTGAGCCTTTTCACTACAATGAGTGGGACTATCAGTTACAGTTGTATCGTCCAAATTGGGCAACTTTATACGAAAGAAGGCTAAAAAAAGGCAACTTTGAGACAATTAATAAAATCTTGAAAGAGCATAAGCCAATTGCTAATCAACTCAAAAATGCGATTGATCAAATGCAGCCTCAAGGTTTGGTTAAATTAAAGAAGCAACAGGAGGGTAGTGAGCTTGATATAGATTCTTGCGTTTCGGCGCTTGCTGACATAAGGTCTGGCTCAACTCCTTCTGATAGGATTTATATAAAAAAAGTTCAACATATACGAGATGTTTCAGTAAACCTTCTCATGGATTTATCGGAATCGACAAATGACATGGTTGTAGGAAGTGATAAAACGATCTTACAGTTGATGAAAGAAGCTACCTCTCTCTTATCCTGGGCAATCGATAAAATTGGAGACAAGCTTACAATAACTGGCTTTGCTTCAGATTCGAGGCATGATGTCCAGTACTATCGATTTAAGCCATTTCACTATAGTTTTAATGATGAAGTGAAGGGTAGACTTGCAGGAATAAAGGGAGGGCTTTCAACTCGAATGGGCGCAGCAATGAGACATGCCGGAATAGATTTGTTGACGCAGTCTTCAGCCAAAAAAATATTGCTAGTTTTGACGGATGGAGAACCATCAGATATCGACGTTGATGATCCTCAGCATCTTCGAATGGATGCAAAAAAAGCTGTTGAAGAGTTAAGGAGTCATGGGATTATTACTTTTTGCATTAGCCTAGATCCTTATGCTGATCAGTATGTGTCTAGAATTTTTGGAAAAAATAGATTTATGGTGATTGATAATCTTCAAAAACTTCCAGAAAGGCTTCCCCAATTATTTATTTCATTAACAAAATAATGAAGCAACTTAAAGATGAAAAATTAATTAACTTTGATCCAAACTATCCTTTTTTGCTTCCTGATGACTGGAAAGATAGAAGAGCGCCAACAGTATATGAGATCTTAGCTACATCAAATACGCTTAAGCAAATGTACGCACAAAAAGTAAAAGAAATAGAGTCTGGGAAAATAAACAATGATGTTGGTGAACAGTTGTTAAGAAAAATTGCTACTAATTATCAATCAGTTAAATCTCTTCTTTTTCAAACAAGATAAAAATATGAATCTTGCAACTTTTAAAACTGAAATTAATAAATTAGACCAGGATTTTTTACAGTCTATTCTTGATGGCTCAGCTCTAGTGATGGATAAAGATGAGTTCCTTGATCTTGGAAACTCCAGTGGCGCCTTTGTTATTTTTTGGATAGAGGATGAAATTTTTAGTTCCGTCGAGGAATTGAAAGAGTATTTAGATTTTGAGGCAGAGGATTTGCTTTCAAATTATTATGTTCATAGCCCCCTAAGTAGGGAATATTTTGAAAAAAGATTATTAGAATTAATGCTTGAATATGGGGAGGAGTCATTTTCATCACAACCTGAAGGTATGCCTCAGAAAAGTATTATGGTTACGAATGGTGAAATATCAATTTTGACTGAAAGTGATTATGTATTTAAGTATGGCCTTTATCTTAAACTTGATGAAAAATTGAATCCTCAAATTTCAGCTGTTAAAGCCAAAAATTGGCTGCAGTCAGGAACAGCCTATAATGATTACATTGCAGTCAACGTTTTTCGTTTTAGCGCAATTGAATAAAAAATCTTGTACAATTATTGCTCCATTAGTAATGGGGCAAATATGAACCAGCATCAAAACTTTTTAAATACAGTTATCCAGCGTTTAGGTATTGGAAGTCCAAGTAAAAAGAGCCTAAATTCAGAGAATTTAATCAGTCTTTGTAATCAGCTTGTAAGCAAAAATGGTGAGGCGACTCTTTTTTCACTTGCAAAGTCTATTCTAGAGGGATTTGAAAGTCTCTCAAATGATCAAAAGAAAACATTTTTTATAGAATTACTTAAACAGTTCAGTGTTGATCGCACATCATTAAAAAAAGCGTTAAAGGATCTAGACTATAACGATGAAGGGCAATTAAGAAAGCTACATAAGTTAATAGAACCAAAGAGTCAAGAATTACTCAGAAGGCTCAATCAAGCTCCAAATGGAACCTCGTCTTTATTAAAAATGAGAGAATCTTTATTAAAATGTATTAAGGATTCTCCTGAATTAAAGTCGCTAGATTTTGATTTTGTACACTTATTTAAGTCCTGGTTTAATCGTGGATTTTTAAGATTGGAGCGTATTGATTGGTCTACCAGTGCAAATGTTCTTGAAAAAATAATGGAGTATGAGGCTGTTCATGATATATCTGACTGGCAAGATCTTCAGAATAGAGTAGCTGCTGCCGATAGGCGTCTTTATGCTTTTTTTCACCCAGCATTGCCGGATGAGCCACTTATTTTTATCGAGGTTGCATTAATGAACGATGTTCCGGATTCTATTATGCCAATTCTGGATTTATCTGTTGAACCTATTAACCCACATAACGCAAATACAGCTGTTTTTTATTCCATCTCTAATTGCCAAATGGCTCTAAAGGGAGTTTCTTTTGGTAGCTTCCTCATAAAACAAGTGGTATCTGAAATTCAGCAGGAGTTTAAAGAAATAAAGCAGTTTGTCACCCTATCTCCAGTTCCAGGACTTAGGAAATGGGCTCATAAGATGAATACCTCAAAAGATGCAGAGTTTTCAGATAGCATCTCCAAAGATATAAGCGATTGCTGCAATAAAGAAGAGGTTGATCAGTCAACCTTAATCAGACTTACTTATCATTATCTGACTCAAATTAAAAATAAAAGTGGTGATGCAATTAATCCCGTTGCGCATTTTCATTTAGGAAACGGTGCTTCAATCTATAAAATCCATGCAGCTGCAAATAGTAATCAAATAGCTAAAGACGACTCTTGGGGAGTGATGGTGAATTACCTTTACGATTTAGATCTTGTTGCCAAAAATCATGAGTCATATGCTAACAAAGAGCCTATAGCAGTATCATCCAAGCTTACTAAATCTGTTCAAAGCAAAAAGAAAAAACTCTTGGCTTATTAGTTAAGCAAAAAGTAAACAAAAGCAACTATACCAAATAAAACTATTTGATGCGATAGGTAGATGAATAATGCATGCTTGCCCATTAATTCAAGCAATCTCGAACGAAAAGTAAATACCTTTTGATAAAAAGGGTGATGACCAAGAAATATTCCGATAAATACAAAGGATAGCCATGGAAACAATGGGTAGTAATCAACACTTCCATTAGGTAAAAATGACTCAAAAATATTTGAAAGAAAACCAAGATTGGGTTGATCAAAAATTATGCCAATCAGAATTAATATGGCTATCAAAAGTGAGGTTTTAGGCTGGTTTACAAATGCTAAAGCGATTAAAGATGAAACCCAAATCAAATGAAGAATGCCAAAATAAACCCATCCATCAGGAAACATAATGAAGGTCCCAAATGATACGATGAGAGCAGCCATTCCAAGATAGGAGAGTCGTCTGAGGAATTTTTTGTATTGAATGCCTTTGCTGTGAGCAATGACTAAGCTAATTCCAACCGCGCTCAAAAATAAAAAAACTATCAAGCATCGCCAGGCTATACCTAGCCAATGCGTAAATAAAGGAATTTCTGTAAAACCAAAAGTGTTTAGATCATAGATAAAATGGAATACAATCATCATAATGATTGCTGTTCCTCTCATTAAGTCAAGGGATGTGTCTCTATGATTAGACATAAAATATGCTAAATTTACTCAAATACTTGAGATACAAATGACTTGTCGATTGTAATTATTGATTCATCAAGTAGCTCAATACATTTTGGCACTGCAAGAAAAACAGCTCCAAGACAAACCGCAATAGCTACAGGCTTTCCTGGAAGATTAATCATGAGTGTTTTGCCTCGAGTCCCAGCAATCTGTCTCGATAGAATTGCTGTTGGAACTGTTCGAAGTGACACTATCCTCATCTGTTCGGCAAAGCCATCAAAGATTCTCTCACATACTGCCTCTGTCGCCTCAGGGGTGACATCTCTTGTTGTTGGTCCTGTTCCTCCAGTAGTTAGAATAAGATTGCATCCTAGATTATCACTCATATCGATTAAAGATTCTTCAATTAGTGGCTGCTCATCTTCAATCACTTTCGTAACAGTATCATAAGGACAGGTAACAGCATTTGCAATCCAGTCCTGCATTGCTGGTCCGCTTATATCTTCATATACTCCCCTAGCTGCTCTGTCTGAAATCGTAAGAAAACCAATCTTAATTTTATTATTTGCCATATATATTTTTAACCTCCAGTCACTGGTGGGAAGAAGGCGACCTCATCTGAATCATTAACTAATGTATCTTCAGAAGCTATCTCTTGGTTGACTGCACATAGTATATTTTTTGGGAAGTGATGTTCCCCGTATTTTTGAATTAGCTGTTCTTTAATCGTTGATATTTTGACTGGTGATTTAAAAGAAAAATCTTCATCAGAGGTATTTAAGTTTTCTTTGAGTGAGGCAAAATAAAGAATTTTCATCCTCCCATCTCCACCATCTGTCGATTACTAATATTATCAACAACTGAGTCAAAAAAATGTTTTTCAGGTTTTTTTGTAATTGCATTGAGAATTAATTGCTTAACTTCCTGATCTTTCATACCAGATCTAATTGCATCTCTAAGAGAAACAGAGTCTTTCTGACCAAGGCAAAGGATTAATTCACCTTTGGCAGTCAACCTGACTCGATTGCAGCTACTACAAAAGTTATTAGATACTGCAGAAATTGTTCCTATACTAGTGTTTGTGCCTTCAATTTTAAGCGCTTTTGCAGGGCCATCAGTTTGCTTAGAGTCTTGGGATATGAGTCTATCTCCATAAGCCGAGTAAACCCGCTCTAAAATATCTTTTTCACTGAGGTGTCTATCTACTGCCTCTATTCCAGCAAGACCAATGGGCATTGTTTCAATAAATCGAAGGTCTAGGCCTCTATTAATTGCAAACTCAATCATTGATTCAATTTCATCATCATTAGTACCCTTCATGACAACCATATTAAGCTTGATTGGTTTCATCCCAACTGATATCGCAGCATCGATTCCATTGATAACAGTTTCCAAATCTCCATCTCTTGTAATTTCTTTAAACCTCTCAGGGATAAGAGAATCGATAGAGATATTAGCTCTATTGATGCCATGATTTTTTAACTTCAAAGCCATCGCTGGCAAAAGATGGGCATTAGTTGACAGGGGGATGTCACTCAGTCCGGGGATTTCACCGAGCATTCTAGTTAAATCAAGAATATCTTTTCGGAGCAATGGCTCTCCTCCAGTGAGTCGAACTTTGGTCACTCCTAGTTCAGCAAACAATCGAACAATTCTTGCAATTTCTTCGAAGGTCAAAACCTGCGCTTTTTTAGTATGAGTTTGGTGATCCTCATCTCTACAGTAATGACAACGATAGTTGCAATGATCAGTAACTGAGACTCTCAAGTAGGTAATTTTTCTGTTGAATGGATCAACTATTTGATTCATGATTCTAAAATCCAGTGGCCTGACTTACCACCTTTTTTTTCTAAAAGTTGAACATTATCAATAACCATAAAGCGATCAACTGCTTTGCACATATCATAAACAGTCAGAGCAGCAATACTTGCCGCAGTTAGTGCTTCCATCTCAACACCTGTTCTTCCATTAAGCTTTGCAGTAGCAGTGATTTCAATGCAGTTTTTATCAGTGTTGGGAGTAAGTTCAACGTTGACCTTTGTGAGCATTAACGGATGGCAAAGTGGGATAAGTTCTGAGCATTTCTTTGCAGCTTGTATGCCTGCTATCTTTGCTACTGAGAGAACATCACCTTTTTTATGAGAGCCTGAGACTATCAATTCTAGAGTGTTGCTTTGCATTACAACTCTAGCTCCAGCTTTGGCTTCTCGCATAGTGCTTTCTTTGTCCGAAACATCAACCATTTGCGCTTCGCCATTTGAATTGATATGTGTTAATTTGCTCATCTTGTTAGCTCACTTAGTGGGTAGTAATCAAGAATGGTACCAGTATCAAATACAGTATTTTCAGGTATCTCAATAATTCCATCTGCCCAAACAACTGAGCTCATTACATCTGAGCCTTGTTTTGGATATAAACTCGCAATAGGAATTTCTGATGAGTAGTCAATCTTTACCCGCGCATATTCTCTTCTAGGTTTAGCACGCTTACAGTCAAAATTTGTTTTCACTTTAATTGGCTCATTTTTGAAATTGCTGTTTCCTTGTATTTTCTTAATGTAAGGTAGGGCAAAAATACAGTAAGTAACAAAGCTAGATACAGGATTTCCTGGAAGACCAATAAAAGGAATATTCTTCACTTGACCATAGGCGAGTGGCTTACCAGGCTTCATTTTAATTTTCCATAGACTAAGTGAGCCAAGTTTTTCAACTGCAGGCTTAACATGATCTTCTTCACCCACTGAAACTCCCCCAGTCGTCATAATCAAATCACAGTCGTTCGATAGTTTTTCAAGTGCACCACAGGTTGAATCAAAATTATCTTTAATGTTGCCAAGATTAAGAACTTCACACCCAGCGTTTTTTAAAAGAGCGACTAACGCATATCGATTCGAATTATAAATTTTTCCTACTGTTAAGGAATTACCAGGCTCAACCAGTTCATCTCCAGTGAAGAAGACTCCAACCTTAAGCCTTTTAAAGACGTGAAGCTCTCCGATGCCAACTGATGCTGCAAGGGATATATCTTCAGGTTTAATTTTTTTTCCAGTTTTAAGGATTACATCATTCTTTAAAATATCATTGCCTGTTGGACGAATATTTTCATTCAATTCAATAGATCTACTAATTGTTATCTCTGAGCCGTCTTCAGAGGCTTGACACTCCTCTTGCATGATAACTGTATTTGCCCCTTTTGGTATGGGTGCCCCCGTAAAGATTCTTGCAGCATTCCCTTTTTTAAGTTCCTTTCCAGTGGAACCGGCAGCAATTCTATCAACAACGCTAAAGGTTTGATTTATTGAATCCAGTTTTTTCTCATCGAGCGCAATTGTATATCCATCCATTGCACTATTATCGAACCCTGGCACATTAATTTTAGAGTGAATGTCTTCAGAGAGTATTCTTCCAATTGAGTCATCTAAAGATGTAATTTCAGTATGCTCTGAAACCTGAGCTGAATCAATTAAAAATTCGAGCGCATCATCAGCACTCATGAGAGAATTGCTGAACATTGGAGAGCTCGATTTGTTTGATTGATCATTCATGATGTTCCAATTTTTTTTATCTATACGGTGTATTATACAATTGCAAGAAAATTTCCAAATTACAAATAACTTGAAAAAAGGACATTAATTAATTGAAAAAAATTTTAAAACGTGAGATTTCATCAGTGATCTTGGCAGGTGGTCAAGGACTAAGAATGAATGGAGTAGATAAGGGTTTGGTGGAATTTCGGGGGCTACCTTTGGTTGCTCATCTTATAAGTGTTATAGATTCAAGAGTTCATAAGATATATATTAGTGCGAATAGAAGTTTTGATTCTTACTCAACCTATGGAGAAGTCATTTCAGATGATTTAATGAACTTCCAAGGACCCCTTGCTGGAATTTCAAAAGCGTTAAAGGTTTGTTCAACTAAGTATCTCCTCGTTCTTCCATGCGATAGTCCCCTAGTTGATTCCAAGCTTATCGATGACTTAATAATTAAAATGGAACAAAAAGATGCAGATATTTGTGTAGCACATGATGGCTCAATCATGCATGCAACATTCGCTTTGATGAGGTCAAACTTGAGTAAAAGTCTTGATTCTTTTCTTAAAGATGGGGGTCGTAAAATGGCTCATTGGTATCGCCAACAGAATTTAGAAAGGGTTGATGTATCTGATCGTTTGGAGGTGTTAACTAATCTTAATAGCCTAGAAGATATGAATTTTTAAGCTCACCAGCGTTTTTTTTGTTCTTCATCACTTTCTCTCTTGCCAACCCATTTTTCTTCCTTGTCAGAAACCTCTTTTTTCCAGAATGGGGCATCCGTTTTTAAGAAATCCATTATATAGTTGCATGAATCAAAAGCTGCTTGTCGATGTTTGCTTGAAGTAATAACTAAAACTATTTGATCACCAATGCCAAGAGTTCCAACGCGATGAATAATCGTAACAGATTCAATTTCCCATTTTTTTCTTGCTTTGTCAGCAATTGATCTAAGTGATTTTTCCGTCATCCCTGGATAGTGCTCTAAGGTCAAGGAGATGAGAGATTCGCTTGTTAAATCTCGAACGGTTCCAATAAAGCTAACTACTGCCCCAATGCTGGAGTTAGTTGACTTAATTAACTCAACTTCAGAAGTTAGGTCAAAGTCCTCAGTTTGAACAACAATTTTATCCATCATTTAATTTTATCGCTTTTGGGACCTGCTGAATGATCTTTGATTTTTTTTATATAGACTATAATTTTATCGATAATTCAATAATTAAGTCTTAATGAAAACACTGAAACTTGAAGATTTAAAGAATCTAGATCAGCAAGACCCACTCTCAGAATATCGAGAGGCGTTTAATCTTCCAAAAAATACAATTTATTTTGATGGAAACTCACTGGGCCCTGTCCCAAAAACAACTCTGAATAATCTTAATAACACAATTAACGAGGAGTGGGGTAGCGACTTAATCAATAGTTGGAACAAGGCTGATTGGATTAACTTGCCTCAAACACTGGGTAACAAAATTGCACCACTTCTTGGAGCTAAGGCTGGAGAAGTTATAGTGGTTGATAGCACTTCAATTAATTTATTTAAGGTACTTACTTCCGCTTTAAGATTAAATGAAAATAGAAAAAAAATTTTAAGCGAATCAACAAATTTTCCGTCTGACCTCTACATTCTTGAGGGTTTAAATCGAATTTCAAATAATCAGTATGAGTGTGTGTTAATTGAAGATGATGACAATAATATTGAAAAATACATAGATTCATCCACTGCAGTAGTGATGCTTTCTCATATTGATTATAAGACTGGTCGAATTAGTGATATGAAAAAAATTACTGATTATGCGCACAATAAAGGAGCGCTCGTTGTTTGGGATCTTAGTCATAGTGTTGGTGTAATGCCAATGGATTTGCATAATATCGGAGTAGATTTTGCTGTTGGCTGCACCTATAAGCACCTCAATGGTGGGCCAGGGGCGCCAGGATTTTTATATGTTCGTAATGATTTAATTGAGAAAGTAACGCAGCCACTATCAGGTTGGCTTGGGCATAGCGATCCATTTGCGTTTGATCGTGAATACAAGCCTGCAAATAATATTAATAAATTCATCTGTGGGACACCATCTATTCTTGCCTATAAGGCAGTAGAGAGCGGCCTTAATGTTTTTGAGGGCATATCTATGGAACAAGTTCGAGAAAAAAGTATTCAACTCTCTGAGGTATTTATTGAGCTGATTAACCAAGAGTGTGACGAATTTGAGTTTAAATTATTTTCTCCAAATGATTCCAACCTTAGAGGCAGTCAGATTTCATATATGCACGAAAATGCCTATCCAATTATGCAGTCACTAATCTCAAGAGGAGTTATTGGTGATTATCGTGAGCCCAATATTTTGAGGTTTGGTATTTCGCCTCTTTATATGAGGTATGAAGATGTTTGGAATGCAATCATGCACCTTAAAAAAATTATGCAATCTAATGAGTGGGACTCATCAAATTTTATGGTTAGAAATTATGTTACCTAACCATTTTTTGAATAGTTAGGCCTCTTTAGAGAGCTTTCCGACAATTGTAATACCTAGAGCAACTGAAGGCCCAATGCCTAGAGCGAATATGACTGTTCCAAGTCCAACAACTTCTCCTAATAGTTTATCTAAATTATTCAAAAGACATATTGAACCTAAAACAACCACACTAATCTCAATTGTAGTTCGAATGGAATAAATTGGCATATTGGTAACCTTTTGCAGTCCTATCATTAGGCCATCCCTAGGGCCAGCTCCAAGATTGCAAATTAAATAGAACCCACTTCCAATTCCAATAGTCAAGACACCAATAACTACTTGTAATACCTTAAGTGGGTAGAGCTCAGGATATGGCAAAAAATAAACTGAAAACTCAATTGTCAGGGCAATAATAAAAGCATTTAATATTGTTCCCATTCCAGGCTTTTGTTTCAACGGTATCCACAACATAAGAACAAAAATACTGATCACAAATGTAGAAAGCCCCAAGGACCAATTAGTAAGGTTTGAAATTCCTTGTGCAAAAACAGTATAGGGCCCAACACCAGCTCCACTAGTTATGAGGAGACTCTCTCCCAATCCAAACAAAAATAAACCAAAAACTAGAAAGATGAAGGTTAAGGGCTTTGGTTTTAAGTTAAAAGAGTCTTCAGAGCTCCAGACCACTTTGGGAATTTTTTTGATAGTAAAGGTGTCTGAAATTAGCTTCATTGGTGGATAGTAAAGTAAAAATTAGGTTAATAATACAGATGTTTTTACTTGTTCTTTAAGGAAGTATAAATTATAAAATGTATCTTTTTGGTTTGAGAATTTAGTTATTATTTAAGCTATGTTTAATTTGAATTAAAAACTACTTTAGGCTTATGTCACTATTAATCAAACAATCCGATGTTCAAAGTTTTAGAGAGGATGGCGTTGTTATTCTTCGAGGATTTTTCAAAGATTGGATTGATGTATTAGCTAATGGTGCTGATTTTCATCTCAAAAATCCAAGCGATCGATCCTTGGTTCACCAAAAAGAAAAACACCAGGGACAATTCTTAGAAGATTTTTGCAATTGGAAGCGTATTCCTGAATATACGGATTTTGTCTTTAATTCTTCTCTAGCCACCATCGCCTCCAATTTAATGGAGTCAAGATCTGTGCAATTTTTTCATGATCATTTTTTTTATAAAGAGGCAAACTCTGGAGTGCCTACCCCATGGCATCAAGATATGCCTTACTACTGCGTTTCTGGCCATCAAACCGTAAGTTTTTGGCTGCCATTAGAGTCAAGACACAAAAATGTTTCATTGAGATCTCTTGCTGGAAGCCATCTTTTAGACAGAGAAATTAGACCCACTAGCTGGGCTAATAATGAGAGTTTTTATGATGATAGTGGGGTTTTTATGGATATGCCAGATATTGAAGCATATGAAATAAGAGAATGGGAGACAGAGCCCGGAGATGTCATTGCGTTCAATTTCAAGACGATTCATGCTGCAAATGCAAATCTAGAAAAAAAGATGAGTAGAACTCTATCCTTTAGGTTGCTGGGGGACGATGTTGTTTATAATGAGCGTCCAGGAAGGACTTCACCAAGTTTTCCCGGTATAAGTCAAAAAAATGGGGAGCGCCTCAGAGAGGACTGGTTTCCTACTCTCTGCAGATAATAATATCAATGGAAATTTCAAACTTGACAACAGAGATTCTTGTGTTTTTATTCTTTGTTGGAGTAATAGCTGGCTTTCTTGATACGCTTGTTGGAGGCGGAGGGTTGATTGCAGTTCCAGCGCTTTTACTGAGTGGTATTCCGCCTATCTATGTTCTTGGAACGAATAAGTTGCAAGGCAGCATGGGTACAGGTATTGCCACCTTTTTATTATTTCGAAAAAAAAAGTTAGAATGGCAAATGGTCAAAAAATTAATGATCGCATCTTTCATTGGTTCGGTCCTAGGTGGCATCATTGTTCAGTTTGTTGATACCGAGGTTCTTTCGTTTGTAATTCCGATCGTTCTTGTTTTTATTGCAATTTACTTTATTGTTTCTCCGAAACCTAAAGCAATTAGTTCTAGCTCCAAGTCTGACAAGAGATTTGAATCATATGCCGTTCCAGGCGTGGGATTTTATGATGGGATGTTTGGCCCTGGCGCCGGTTCTTTTTTTGTTATGACGGGAGTGATGCTTAAAAAACTTGAAATTATTCAAGCCACAATATTAGCAAAGCCACTTAACTTCGCATCTAATGTGGCAGGTTTTATAGTTTTCTTTATATTTGGACACATCGCCTTTGTTGTGGGATTGGTTATGATGCTGGGACAATTGATTGGCTCTTTTTTGGGAACGCATTATTTACTAAAGGCTAATCCAAAATTGATTAGAGTATTAATAGTTATTACTTCCTTATCGATGTTAGCTAAGTATATGAGCTCTTTGGTCTGATGAAAAATAACAAAACAGATTTAAAAACTGAATTTCCCACATGGGTTATCATCTTTTCAGTTTATTTTCTATGGTGGGCTGTGCTGAGCAATTTTTCTACTATTCCGT
>Ga0228650_1000139_pt1 | contig 23825 bp, 20 predicted proteins | sample 62DmetaG_FD_183171 | JGI IMG/M metagenome (GOLD analysis project Ga0228650, IMG submission 183171) | Seawater microbial communities from Monterey Bay, California, United States - 62D | ecosystem: Environmental > Aquatic > Marine > Coastal | place: USA: California | collected 2016-10-28
ATTCTATAACACGCAAGACGTGTCTCCTTTGATCGCCGACAATACGCACATCAATCGCATTTTTGCGCATCGGCCCGCCTCATTTGAGCAATGGGCAGCACGACAAGACTGGACGGATCCTACAGACCCCGCGCTTAAAGTGAGAATGGCAGGAATGTCCTAGAAGGTGGGAGGAAATTAATTTCCCCCCTCGCCTCGTTGCCCCTGCCGACCTTTTGATCACGGCGTGGGTCGCACCACTTTAACCAAGTCGCCTTCTTTGACTCAGCGCATGGCAGCGGCAAAACTCAGCCTGATTCAGAATCGAGGGATGCTCAGTCAGCAGGGGCTCGTGCGGCTCAGTCTACTTTCTGAACCAAGGGCATGAGTCGGTAGCCGTCAAACTTCACCCGGTCAGACGGAATGTAATGCCGCACAATAAAGTTAAAGACGCCCGTCTCGTTGGAAATGGGCAAATTGTTCGGTGCGCTGGCGCCACATCCCATGTTCACGGTATAGGTCCCATCGTCATTTGCAGTAGCGATATCAGAACTCATATGTGCGACGTCATCGAACATAAAGCCGTTTTCATCGTATATCGTAAACGACCAGAAAGCGCCGTTATCGGGGTCCTCAAAAGTCGCCGAGTAACAGCCCTCTGCGGGATAATTCGGTGAACTCTCATAAACATTGTCGGTCAGCTGAGCACCACCCCAGCCGACAGCGGCGCCCACGGTGTACTTCTCAACATTGAACATACCCCGTGAATCGTCAGTGGGCGCTGTAAACATCCCGTAGACCATATTGGCTCCATACTTCGCCACCACCTCGGGCAACTGTTGGCGCAGTGACAACTCAACCGCATCAAAACTGCCTCGGTCGACCGGCTCGGCGGTGAAAGGCTCAGCGCTACCTGCAGTAATGACCATGCCATCTTGTATGGCGTTAGCCTCTGATTCGCTCAGCGTATTGTCGAGACGAATCACCAGATACAAGTGAGTGCCAAAGTGAGTGGCCAGCTCAAACGTCCCGCTGCCGTAAGACATCGGTTGAATCCTATGATCCATCGTCACCGGCTGAACCGAGACGTATTTCCCATCGGGCAGGGAAGGAATAGTGATCGACGCACCCGCTGAAACATCGACTACCGCAAAGCTATAGTAAGTGTCTCGGTTCATCCGCACGACAGGCTGATCGTCTGTGGGAGTGAGTTTTCGGTTGTGAGCGATGTCATTCACGGCAGCCCGACCTTGCGCAATCAGTAGCTGTCGAGACGTTTCTAGTGTCGGGTAATTCTCTACTGTAGCAGTGACCCCGCCAGGCTGAAAAAAATCGTCGATTGAGCCAACAGGATCGGCCGAGGTGGTTGCAGACGCCGCAATAGCAATGGCACTCCCCAATAAAGCGTGGCGGGCAGGCGAGAGAAAAACTGAGTTCATAACGACGTTTCCTTATACGAGAGTCTTAAAAAAAATTAGAGTGTGGATGGTACGTCAACAAAAACGCCCCTGCCAGCCTACTGCTCACTGCGCGAATTTGGCCATCGTTAATCGCCGCATCGTCTTCGGCTCTCGCTACCGATTCGTCACCTCAAGCTGGCCACCATTGCTCGCCGGTGTCACCTGACCCCACGATAAATCAGTAACAACCAACTCACTATTAACAGCGTTCCGCCAAGCGGCGTCACCATGGCGAACATCGCGATTCCCGTTAAAACATAGGCATAGAGAGAAAAAGAGAACAGGACCACACCACCAGTGAATGCGATGACAGGCCATGGGCCCAGTGGCATCCCACCGTTGTTTGCGCTGAGCGCAAGGATCATCACGACCACGGCGTGGATCAAATGATACTGTGCTGCTGTCGCCCAGATATCCAATTGCGCCGGAGTCACCAGGGCCTCAAGCGCATGGGCGCCGAAAGCACCGGCTGCAACACCTGTTGCGCCAAGGAGTCCCGCGACCATTAAGGCGTGATTCATCACTTCCCCTCGGTTTGCACAACCGAACGCTTGACGGGTGCCCCATCCGCCTCGTCGCGGGAGATTCGCCAAGGCTGCCCATGACACCGATCTCGATTCACACAATCTGGCTGACAGCCCCGGCAGGGGAGTGTCTCAGGATGGGAAATGGGCGATGTCTCGATCATGGGTATGCTCCTATGCCGCGGCCCACTGTAACCGATCTTGGGCTGTGCCGGCAGGCTCCGAGGGGCCCAATCTTGCTGACTACCCTTCAACGACCTCGGCGCGGCAAACGCTGGGCGCGGTTGGCTCATCGATCGCCTAAGATCCGCCATTTTTGACACATCCGAAAAGGGCTAACTAGAGTAGAATCAGACCAAGCACGTTATCTTTCATGCGCTAGCCATACGCTGACCCCACTAAGCTGTGCTGCGCTATTTGCCGCTGCTAGAGACATACCGCCGATGATGAACTCACAGGGAGCGAACAGACGACTAGCCACCGCTGCCATCGCGGTCGTGCTGGGAATAACTGGTTGCGGCGATGATCGCAGTGCCGATCAAAATTCGAATCGCTTTGGCGCCCAATCGGCTGGTGCACCTGTCGTGACTGCGCCTGTTCTGCTGACCGACCTGAACGAACGCCTCACATCAGTCGGCACTGCAAGGGCACTCAAGAGTGTGGTCATTTATGCCGAGAACTCCGGCCGTGTCACCGCCGTCAATATCAAAGCCGATAGCCTGGTGGCAGAAGCACAAACGCTGCTGCAGCTCGATGACCGAGACGAGCGATTAGCGGTCGAGCTGGCTACCGTGCAACTAGCCGATGCAGAGCGGCTAGTGCGACGCTACATTACCGTTAACACCCAAGATATGAATATCCCCGAGAGCCAGTTAGATGATGCTCGTGCGGCGGTAGACACCGCACGCATTGCGCTGGCGCAAGCGCAAGTCGCGTTAGATCGACGGCAAATTAGAGCACCCTTTCATGGCAAGGTGGGCATCACCGAAGTCGATGTGGGGGATCGAATCGATACCAGTACGATGGTCACGACGATTGACGATCGTAGCGTGTTACTCGTCAATTTTTCGGTGCCAGAAGTCTATGTAGAGCGGGTCACTCGGGGGACACCGGTGACGGTTCGCCTCTGGGACGCTGCCGATATCGCGGTGCAAGGAGAAATTACCGCAGTCGATTCACGTATCGACATCAATTCTCGCTCTTTTATTGCGCGAGCCGCGATCGATAACACTGAGGATCAATTCAGACCGGGTATGGCCTTTGAAATCAGTGTTGACGCGTCGCGGGGCCAGTATCTCTCGGTGCCCGATGTGGCGGTGCAATGGGGCGCCGATGGTGCTTACGTATGGATTGTCGATGAAGGACATGCTGTACGGCGCGAGATCCGCTTAGTCAAACGGTTTGCCGGTTCGATATTGGTCGAGGGCGAATTGACGGAAGGCGAGAGTGTGGTCATAGAGGGTGTTCAAGCCGTCCGTGCAGGCGCCGCTTTACAAGTGATCTCTACCACGGCTTTGGATGCCAAGCCGGCCCCCGTCACTGCGGGTATGACACAGAGCAGCGCCAATGGCTGACCCAAAAGGTCTGTTACAGGGTGGCCTAACCGAGCTCGGCGTCAGGCGTCCTTGGTTGGTACTGGTCGTGAATTTGCTCATCGCAATCGGCGGACTTGCGGCACTGCTGGCGATTGAAGTCAGAGAGTTGCCCGATGTCGACCGCCCTATCGTATCAGTGCGGGCTTTCTTGCCAGGCGCGTCTCCCGAGACGATGGATGCTGAGGTCACTCGATTACTTGAGGGCGCCGCAGCACGGGTCTCTGGTGCACTCGAGATCAACTCAGCCAGTGAGGAGAACAACACCCGTATCTGGATCGAATTCCGCTCGGATATTGACGTCGATCAGGCGGCGTCTGATGTCCGCGAAGCCGTCAGTCGAATTGAACGCGACCTACCCGACGCAGTGGAGCAACTCTCCGTCTTCAAAGCGGATGAGCGCTCAGAAGAAATCATTCGCATTGCCGTCAAATCCAATATTTATACTGAGGAAGCGCTCAACCGAGTGATCGAGCAGGACATCGTGCCCCGCTTTATCTCACTCCCCGGTGTAGCCGATGTGCCGCTATTTGGGTCACGGCAGCGTGTCCTCAGAATCATATTAGACCCCCTGCGACTCACCAGCTATGGGCTCACCGTGGCGGATGTCACTGCCGTACTGCGCGCCGCGCCGCTCGATGTCCCCGCCGGTAGTTTCCGAGCCGGGGATCAACAGCTGTTAGTGCGCGCCGATGCCGCCGTCACCAGAGAAGAAGACATTGCCTCGCTCATCATCCGAGATCAGATCCGCATCGGCAATGTCGCGAAGGTCGCGTTTTCACCTGAGGACTCAACGGGTTTTGTCAGACTTAACGGCGAGCGAGTAGTGGGCATCGGCATCATCCGACAAGCGGGCTCCAATACGATTGAGATTGCCGAGGGTGTGCGCGCCGCCGTTGACGACGTTAATGCTCGGATGAATGGTGTGACACTGCAGGTCATATCCGACGACTCTATCTTTATCCGCGGATCGGTACGCGAAGTCATCACGACTTTGCTCATTTCGATCTTGGTGGTCATCGGCACCATCAGACTCTTTACGGGCTCAATGCGGTTGACCTTGATTCCAGCCATTGCCATACCCGTATCCTTGCTGGGTACCTTAGCAGCGAGCTGGGCCCTCGGGTTCTCGATCAATATTCTGACGCTTCTGGCACTGGTGCTCGCAGCTGGCCTCATTGTCGATGACGCCATCGTAGTGCTCGAAAGTGTGCAGCAGCGTCGCTCGGAAGGTGCGGGCCCGAGCGCCGCGGCGGTCACCGGCACGCGTAGAGTTTTTTTTGCCGTGATTGCCACCACCGCCGTACTGGTCGCCGTCTTTATACCCATCGCTTTTCTGCCGGGGACAGCAGGCCGGTTATTTCAAGAATTCGGTTTGGTGCTCGCTGTGGCTGTCGCGATCTCTTCCTTTGTTGCATTGAGTTTGGTGCCCGCAGCGATGGCGAATTTACCGCCCGCTCCGCCCAAAGAACGGCGGCTCGCCGTTATCGGTATGCAATTAGCCGAGCAGTATCATCGATCCCTCCGGTTCGTTCTCAACACTCCGTGGCGAACGTTTATTGCCTGCGTCGTGGCAGCCAGTAGTGCCGCAGCCTTGTATGCTCAATTGGATCAAGAACTCCTTCCCAAAGAAGATCGTGGCACGATTAATCTATTCGCAAGGGGGCCCGATGGGGTCGGCCTTGACTACGCGGAACGCCAAGCCGATCGCATGGAAAACTTATTAGTGCCACTGCTCGAAAACGGCGAGATCGACAACCTGTACTCAGTGATTGGTCGCTGGGATCCCAATATCGTTTTTATGGTTGCGCGACTCGCCCACTGGGATGACCGCGACCGGAGCCAGCAGGCCATCGCCGCAGAATTAAAACCCTTGTTTGCCGAGCTCCCCGGCATGACGACACGCATCTTCGCCGCAAACTCACTTAACTTACGGGGCGCCTCCAGTGGCGGGCTGAGTCTCGCCCTATTGGGCACTGACTATGACGATATTTATGCAGTCGCCCGAGACTACACAGATCATATACGCACACGACTCGATAGTGTGAGCAGGCCTCGTATCAGCTATGACCCCTCCCAACCACAACTCTCAGTCAAAATTGATCGAGAACGCGCATCAGATCTGAATGTATCACTCGATGAGATCGCCCAAACATTGCGTGTCATGGTCGATGGTTCACGGGTGGTCGATCTCAACGCTGACGATCAAACCGTTCCAATCGTCCTCGAGGCAGGGTCGGACAAGATCCGAGATCCTGATGATCTTGTGAACCTCTACGTACGCACCGGCGAAGGCGCGCTGGTTCCCTTATCGAGCTTAGTCCAGCTATCCGAGAAAGGGGTCGCTGGCCAACTTGATCGACGAGCTCAGCGACGGGCCATTGAGCTTGATGTCGAAATTAAACCCGGCGTTGCGATGCAAACGGCGATCGACGATCTCTTTACCCTGGCAGATGAGGTATTGCCCGATGATGTCACGCTCATTACGCGTGGCGAGGCTGCGGCTTTGGTCGAGACTAATCGCGAGACAGTCATCACTTACGCCTTTGCCCTACTCATTGTCTTTCTTGTCTTGATCGCACAGTTTGAGGGGATCACCTCGGCATTGGTCATCATGGCGATTGTGCCCTTTGGGTTAGCCGCTGCCATTTTCGCCCTATTTTTAACTGGCACATCGCTCAATATATATTCACAAGTAGGGCTGGTGATGCTCATTGGGCTCATCGCTAAAAACGGCATTCTGCTGGTCGAATTTGCAGATCAGCTGCGCGACCAAGGGTACGGCGTCAGAGAGGCGATCGAGGCGGCTGCTCGTACGCGCTTACGACCTATTGTGATGACACTGGTCTCTACCATCTTCGGTGCTCTGCCCCTGATTTTGGCAACAGGGCCCGGCTCAGAGGCCAGGTCTGCGGTTGGCTGGGTCGTATTTGGTGGAATGGGCCTAGCGACTGCGTTTACCTTGTACCTCACCCCTGTCGCGTACTTGGGTATTGCCCGATTTGCCTCAGCACGTGCCTCTGCGAGCCAAAGGCTATCGCAAGAACTAGCCGATGAGCACAGCTCCCACTAAGCGAAAATACTACCAAGCAAAAACCCTAAGGCATTAGAATCACGCAAGACGCAGATCTCTTCACTTAAGACGGGTGTTATGCGGTGCGGCTAGAGCGCCAACGGGGTGCTCAGTGGATCACTAGAGTAGATCGAAGTCGTAGTTAACAATAATCCTGAAATCAAACAGGTTGTCCGCACCGGGGAACGCATCATCTTGATTCACCCACGCCCCCCGAAATCGGATCCATACCCGCTCAGACCAGCCCTTGTTCAATCGCCAATCTACCGTTAGATCCAGTTCGGTCGCATCAGCGCTAGCATTGGGTCCTGAATCGGGCGTATCCCCCCAGGCAATATTGGCAAAGAGACTCAACGCGCCGGGACCCACCTGTCCAAAATCGTGGGAAAACCCCATCATGACGGCGTCTTCATCAGCGCGGTCAAAATCGTTAATGATGATCGATAAATAATTGGCGGGATTACCATAGGGCTTTTGAATATCGCCACCGTCATCAGTGCGACTCATTGCCATCCGAAATTTATTGGCGCCGACCACAAACTGAAGACTGGCAGAAATAAGGTGCGTCGAAAAATCGCCAATGAGTTCGTCGCCAATACTGCGTTGCTTCGTATAAGACACATCGGCCCACAAACTGGTGGCATCTGACAACTTAAAGCGCGTTTCAGCCTTAGCAAAGGTGGTATCAAAGAGGTCGGGGGTGCGCTGGTGCAAAACGCCGTATACCGATTGATCGGATATCCGATAGCGCGCTCCAAAAAAAGTAAGTCCTTTATCGGTTCCCTCTGCGCCGGCTGCCTCGGACATCGGGATAAATTCATCACTGTCTTTGTATTTGATCTTGTCGACGTAGCCGGCCATGTAGGCAAAACCGTCGCCGGGCTTGTTCCCAACGCCCACCGCTTCAAAGGTGTTCGGGATCATGCGCAGGTCGTGCTTCCCGAGGTAGGGAAGATCCAGCGATTGACGCCCGATCCGAATACCATGATCCCCGCCCAAACGCAGCGTGGCGTAGGCTTCACTGACCACGGAAAAGCCCTCGGGGCCGGGCTTGAAAAGCTGCGTGCCGTCTTTGCTCGAAGGACCGTACAGTGTTTGCGAGGTGGAGAGTGTTGCCCCCACTTGAACGCGGTCTTGCCACCATCCTGAGCGAAATTCTAGCCCCCCGCCCAAGGCTAGCCCCTCGCGGGTATTGGCCGCATCATAATCTCGGTGCAGATAATACGTTCGTGGTTTGAGCACCAGCTCGGCGCCCTCAAAAAACCATTGTGAGCGGTCAGACTCGGTACCAATCGGTTCGATGATCGAGTGCTGGTTGGGCTCATCGTCGTCATCCCGCTCTTCATCATCGAGCAGCTCTTGCGTAGCGGCGCCCATGGATACAGCGCACACTGACAGGCACCAGAGCACTCGCCTAGACGCGCTTAAGAGTCGATTAATCATTTGATCTCTTTTGACCACCGCTACCACCTCTGAGCGCGAATTTCGCAACACTGCTGATGACCGCCCCTATCGGCACGGCTCTTTTCGCTGCACTCAAATCCTATTTTTCTGCTACACCACACAGCGGTGGCGCTTCATACGGCAAATCCATTAATTCGAAGTAGTTTTGCCCCAGCGCAATATTACGGAACGCCTCATCATTGAGTACGCGCAAGGCACGACTCGTCACTTCAAGCTCGCTCGCATACTGCTCCCATATTTTTGAGTCGGCAGCGACAAAGTCTGAACCGGGCAATATACGGGTTGAATATTGATTGAAAAACGGTACAAAAATCTCGCCCCAGCGATGATACGAGTTGTAAATCACATCCCAAGAAATATCGAGGTGTAAATTGGGGTATTGGTCCAGCCGTTCGCCCATTAACCGAACGTGCTGCGCTGGGCTCATCGTCGTGAGTTCCTTTGACAGACCCATGTGCGCCCAGACAATTTTATTGTCTGGGTAGCGAGATAAAACATGATCCATCAAATATAAGAACTCAGTGGGATCTGCGTTATTGCCCAGATCGGAATGCAACGTGATGGGAATACCTCGCTCTCGAAGCACCGCCATGAACGGGCCCCACTCGTCAATACTCTCGATCGTGGCGGGCTCAGCATTATTGCCCAGCAACGCCTGTTTCATAATGTTGAGTTCTCCCGTCCAAGAAAACATGCCGGGGAACTCTCGGTCATACAGCGCAATCATCTCTACTGCATTTTCCGCATGCGCTAAGTCAATAAACGTCATCGAGAGCGTGATGTGAATCTTGTCGGGGTCATGTGCCGCAACCTCGAGACCATTCATAAAATCGTTTTTAATACTCGGGATCGCAGTGACGCCCGGACAGTCGAGGTAGTACGAACAGTTGGCTTCTAGCGCTAACACCTGCCCAATACCAAAGTAATTCACAAACCTGACGCCCAGACGATCAAAGGTTTCCCATAGCCCCTGCGCATCCATGGCTGGACCGCCAAATGGCTTAGGGTGAAAGTGCGTGTCTACGACGGCGGTGTAAGGCTGAGTGGCCCGATCGAAACAGTAATCTGGTGTTTCGCCCGGACGAAAATTCGCCAATGTATGGTCTGGCGGCGGCAGGCGACGCCAGCTCAGTTCAGAAGCCGGCACAATCGCATTTGCGGGTTGAGATGCGTCATCTCGCGCCACGGAATCGTCCGCTATCACATCAGACAATACCGACATCGATAAGGCCGTCGCTGCCAAGCGTAAAAAAAGTAGTCTCATTGCGTCACATCCCTCAGTACATTTGCCAGCCAACGAGATCCAGCCAACTAGAACCGGCCAACGAGTATGCCGTCAGTCGCTCACGGTGGCGAGGTAGCCGCTCACGTTAACAATCTTGTGAGGCTCCCATTATTCACTAAACCACACCTTGCCGCTTGATCTTTACATGACACATCCACACCAAAGGCTTGACGAAGCAGGCATATTCCATGATGGTTTGCACCGATCAACCCAAGTGACCAAAGAGACGAGTTTATGGAACTGCTAGACGGCATACTCAAGATTGATCATTTTCTCACCGTCACACTGGGCATTGTGGTGCTGTTTATCGGTAAAAGGCTTAATCAAGTCGTGCCTGCGTTCCGCGAATTCAGTATCCCCGAACCCGTCACAGGCGGGCTGTTAATGTGTGCGCTATTTTACGCGCTGCACGTCTTTGGCGGAATCAGCGTCGAGTTTACGCTCGGGGCCAGAGACATACTCTTGGTCTATTTCTTTACCACAATCGGCATCAATGCAAGCTTTCGCGATCTGCTTTCGGGTGGTAAGCCTTTATTGATACTGCTGTTTGCCACTGTGATGTTTATGTTGCTACAAAACCTGACTGGCGTGGGTGTCGCGTCTACGATTGGTCTTGAACCCGCAGTAGGCATTCTGGGCGGCACGGTATCGCTCATTGGCGGCCATGGCACCTCAATTGCATGGGCTCCCATTTTTTCGGACAAGTATGGTATTGCAGGCGCGGCAGAGATCGGTATCGCCTGTGCCACCTTTGGTCTGGTCTTGGCGAGCCTGATGGGTGGCCCCGTTGCTAAATTTCTCATCCAACGGCATAACTTAAAACCCGAAACCACCGATACAGCCGAAACCCTTGATGTCGGAATAAAGGAAGACAGCGCGCCAGTCGACATTCACTATATGGATTTTCTCGATGCGGTGTTGTCACTCCATATTTGCATCATCATTGGTGTGCTCATGGATGAGGGACTCGAGACCGTCGGCGTACAGCTACCGCTATTCGTTAGCTGCTTGTTCGGAGGCATCCTGATGAGCAATTTACGACCCAAGTCTCTACCGCGTATTACTGGCACCGCATGGCCGTCTCGCACACCCGCCATCGCGTTAATCGCTGATGTATCACTAGGTGCCTTCCTTGCCATGTCGCTCATGAGCATGCAGCTATGGGAACTCGCGGGATTAGCGGGGCCCCTCATGTTAATCCTAGGTGCTCAGGTGCTGCTCGCCATTGCCTTCATCATCTTTGTCGTCTTCCCACTGATGGGGAAAAATTATGAAGCAGCGGTGATCTCAGCCGGCTTCGGCGGCTTCTCGATGGGCGCAACACCCACGGCAATGGCTAATATGTCGGCGGTCACGAAGCGCTATGGCGCCTGCCATCAAGCGTTTATCATCGTGCCCTTGGTCGGCGCCTTCTTTATCGATATCGCCAACGTAGTGATTATCAAAGCGCTCCTAGGTTGGGTCGCCTGACTGCACTCGGCCCTCAAGATCACAGGGCGAATTGCTGGTGACAGACACTAAATGGCAGCGAGGTCTGGTTATCTTTTCGCTGATTTGTGCGGGGGAGGCAATTTTTACCCTCCCTTATCACGTCACACGATTTTTTCGCCCTACTTTTCTCGAAGTATTCAACCTCACCGCGACCGAACTCGGGGTCGCACAGAGTGCCTACGGTGTCATAGCCATGGTCGCCTATTTTTTTGGTGGGCCCCTGGCAGATCGTTTTGAACCCCGAAAGCTGCTGGCAGGCTCGTTATGGGCAACCGCATTAGGGGGACTTTACTTAGCAACCTTTCCTGATGTCACCGGCGTGATGTTGGTATGGGGTTTTTTTGGTCTGACGAATATTTTGCTGTTCTGGGCGGCGCTGATAAAGGTGACACGCAGCTGGGGCGGCAACGATCAACAAGGCCTCGCCTATGGCTTGCTCGATGGGGGTCGCGGCCTACTCGCCGCTGTCCTTGCCTCGCTGGGCGTGCTCGCCTTTGCCAGCGCCTTTCCATTGGGATACGACAGCGCGACCCTGACCGAGAAAGGCGCAATACTCAGGCAGGTGATCTACGGCTATACCGCCGCAACTGCGGCAGTGGGCGTGATGGTGTGGTTTACGCTGCGCGGCATTCCCGTCGAGACCGAAACAAAGCACGACAGCGGATGGGCAACCGCGCTGACCCAATTCCGCGCGGTGGTTAAGCTCAAAGTCGTCTGGCTCCAAGCCACGGTCTTGGTATGTGCCTACTCAAGCTACAAAGCCTTCGACCAATACGCCTTGTTCGCCGTGCGCGGTCATGGGATTGATGAGATTGACGCGGCGCAAATTGTCACCGCGGGGGCTTGGACGCGGCCTATTGCGGCATTAGCACTGGGCTTACTCGGTGATCGCTTTGGGATTTCGCGCATGGCGCTGGTCTGCTTTGTGCTACTGATCATCAGTCATTCTCTGTTCGCTTTTACCGGGCAGGCACTGGGCAGCCTGTCGATGATTCTTTTGAATACTTTGGTCACGGGTGTCGCTATATTTGGCCTGCGAGGGCTGTACTTTGGTCTGCTCGAGGAAGGAAGAATACCCCTCGCTGTCACGGGGACTGCGGTGGGTTTGATCTCGGTGATTGGCTACACGCCCGACGTGTATGTGGCCGCGATCGCGGGGTACCTGATTGACCAAAATCCGGGGCTACTGGGTTTCCAACACCTGTTTGTACTGTTACTCGTCTTTTCTATTGTGGGTGCCTTGGCCGCCCTGGCCTTCACGCGACAGGCAAGGCCACCATCGGTGACATCAGCCCATTGAGGCGGCAAAAAAATAGGCCGTCGTCACAGCAGCAATCAAAATCATCAATTGCCGGATCCAGATCGGATTAACCCACTTGGCGGTTATCGCGGCGCCATAACCGCCCAATAGCGTGCCCACTAATACGATACTGCCCTGATGCCAGGCAATGATGTGCTCCGAGGCAAAAATCATCACCGCAATCAGGGCAACCACCGCGGATACCAGTAGCTTGATGCCATTCATCACATGAACGTCGGTATAGCCCGCCAGCGTCAGGAATCCGAGCAAAATGATGCCTAGGCCTGCATTAAAGAATCCCCCATAAGTAGAGATCGCTAATAGCGCAAAGGAGAAAGCCAGCATGCCGAAAGCTGACGCCTTCGCTGAGCGCCCAAACCAGTCGCGCAGTGCAGCTTGTAGGCGATGCCCATAAACCAGTAACACGGTGGCAAATAATAAAAGCCAGGGAATCGCTACTGCAAAGGTCTGCGGCGACGTTTGTATCAGTAACCACGCGCCTATTGCACCGCCCAATAGACTCGATAGCATTATCCTTGGCAGCAACTTGCGGTGCGCCCACAGCTCATGCCGAAAGCCCAGCGCGCCACTGATATAACCGGCGCAGGAGGCATAGGTATTGGTGGCATTGGCACTTATCGGAGGGACACCTGCGGCAATCAAGGCCGGAAAAGTAATAAAACTCCCTCCCCCGGCAATGGCGTTCATCATGCCACCCAGTACACCCGCACCGAACAGTAACATCACCTCTAGCATGACCGCTCCATCATGACTCGTTCACCATACCGCTTCACCACAACCTCACTCCCTTGCCCCCCCTCAGACGGTGCACTGGCATAGCCTGACCCAATAACAACCGGCGGCGAGGAACAATCAACACATCATGCCAGATTACTGTAATAATCGGCCGGTCTAAAAAGAGGGATGTGAATGCGACACTGGCTTGGACGGATCTGCAACGGGCTGCGGTGGACCAGCGCACTACTGTGCCTCATCACCAGCACCCACCTGCCGGCTGCGGAGATTGTCGCCCCACAGGTCTTTCTTGATGGCATTCACTACCAAGTCACCGCCGAGTTGGATGAAGCAAGTGACCAGCCGGTGTATCTGCGCATTGGCCAACAGCAATATGACTCCGATCAGATGGGTCAGACGAGAGTGTTCTCTGACGTTGTGTTATCAGACCGAGGCAACGTCACTCTTGAACTCATCGCCACTGATCAGGTGCTGGCTGCCGCGGAGGTACCGGTCATCCCCGCTTGGATTTCTATTCTTCCGCCGCTGGTGGCCATTGGCATGGCGCTGCTATTGCGGAGTGTCCTGCCCGCTTTGATGCTGGGCATCTGGCTCGGCGCTTGGGCGCTGGAGGGTATGACCCTAAAAGGCTTTTTTTATGGGCTGTTCAGCAGCTTTGAAGTCTATGTCGTCAACGCGGTGGCCGATCGCGATCACGTCACGATTATGCTGTTCACTTTTATGATTGCAGGCATGGTGGGCATCATTTCACGTAACGGCGGCATGAATGGCATCGTTGAGCTCATTATCAAAGGTGCTAATAGCGCCAAGCGCGGCCAGTTAGCCGTCTGGTCATTGGGTCTGCTCATCTTCTTCGATGACTACTCAAATACCTTAGTCGTCGGCAATACCAGTCGGTCTATCACCGATCGACTGCGCATTTCACGCGAGAAGCTGGCCTACTTGGTAGACTCCACTGCTGCACCCATTGCCACCGTTGCTTTGGTCACCACCTGGATCGGTTATCAAGTCAGTTTAATCGGCGACGCCATTGCCCCGTTAGAAGACCTCAATACCAGCGCCTACAGTCTATTTCTGAACTCCGTTTTGTATAGCTTCTATCCTTTTATGGCCATCTTGTTGGTCGTATTGGTGATCACCACGGGTCGCGAATTTGGCCCCATGCTCACCGCAGAGCGTCGCGCACGTTCAACCGGTATCACCGCGCCACCGGTAAAGCTAAAAGTGGGTCAAGACGACGAGGCCGCGTTAGCCATGAAACCCGGTATGCCACCGCGGGCCATCAATGCGCTAATCCCCGTCGCGGTCATGGTCATCGGTATCTTGGCGGGGTTATACATCACAGGCGAGGGTGATTCGGTTGGCGATATTGTGGGGTCAGCCAATTCGTATCGCGCCTTAATGTGGGCCTCCCTCCTCTCGGCCTTCACAGCCGTTTTAATGACGGCGGCGCAGCGATTACTCACGCTAGATGAAATTGTGGATGCCTGGGTATCGGGTGCGCGGTTTACGTTTCTTGCCATGATTATTTTAGTGCTGGCTTGGTCAATGTCAGAAATCAGCCAGGAGCTCCATACTGCCGCCTTTCTCATTGCCAGTTTCGGGGACAGTTTGCCCGCCGAGGTACTGCCCGCAACGGTATTTGTGCTCGCCGCTTTTACCGCTTTTTCTACCGGGAGCAGCTGGGGGGCGATGGGCATTCTATTGCCGCTCGTGCTGCCACTGACGTGGGCCATTATGGGCAATCATGGATTGACCGACCCCCACTACCACTACTTACTCCACGCCTCGATATCGGGTGTGCTTGCGGGTGCCGTATGGGGCGACCACTGCTCACCAATCTCTGACACCACCGTGTTGTCTTCACTATCGGCGGGGTGTGATCACATTGAGCATGTACGAACACAGCTTCCGTACGCGCTGCTAGCCGGTGCCGCTGCGCTGCTGTTTGGTACCCTGCCCATCAGTTTTGGCCTGCCGTGGTGGGGGGGGATGCTCGCCAGCGCCGCGGTGACCGCAGTGGCATTGCGCCTGCTCGGACAGCGCGTAGAGGACTATCGACCCGCTTCCTAACTGATGCCGTCTGCATCGCAGTGACGGTGATTGACTGGTTTTTTTTCTCAGTGCACCTTCGTATACTTTCAATTCTGGTACGACACCAGTAGCAACATGAGAGGCCACCCACCATGACAAGCTGGACCTTTAAAACGGCTAAAGGGCGGTTATGGCACAGCGGCGCCATTGGTTATTCAGTCGTAGTTTATGCCCTGGGATGGTGGCTCCTACTGACGGCGAGTTGGATCACCTTTTTACCCGGCGTGATCCTCCTCGGGCACGCCATGATCATCGCGGCCTATCTGATCCACGAATGTGCCCACAACACCTTGTTTACGGTCAATCGACACAATATGCAGCTGGGTAGTCTGCTCGGTTGGATCTGCGGGTCCTGCTACGGCACGATTGAAGATATTCGGACCAAGCACTTTCGGCATCACGTTGAGAATGACGATGTCGTGTGGTTTGACTATGAAGCTTTCTTTAAGCGGCACCCTCTGGTTTATCGCGTGACGATTTTTCTCGAATGGTGCTACATCCCCGCTCACTGTATTTTGATGCACGCCATTATGGTGTTCACCGGTTTCATCATTCCGGAGCGGCGCAATCAATTACCGAGGAACGTCACGGTTATTCTCATTCGAGGTGGGCTCTTGTTGACGCTCGCGCTCCTCAACCCACTGGCGTTCATGGGGTACTTGATCGCCTACATGCTGATGATCATCGTACTGCGATTTGTTGACGGACTAGAGCATGACTACCCCTATAGAACTAATCTCTTCACCGATGAGGTCTCTGAAAACAAGGGTGATCTTGTCTGGGAACAAGAACATACCTTTAGTCCCATTCTCTCTTGGCGTTATGAATGGGTGAACTGGCTCATTTTGAACTTTGGCTACCATAACGCTCACCATGCCAAACCCACGACACCGTGGTTTGATTTACCCACGCTACATCGGGAGCGCTTTGGTGAGAATCCCGATACGGTGATTCGGCTCTGGCCTCAACTGGTCATGTATCACCGATATCGGCGATATCGCATCTTTCATGATGCACCGGGCCTCAAAGACGTGAGTGGCAAAGATTTTTTACGCGCCGCGCAATCAGCGCAACTCACCGGCGGCAACGCCGCATCTTTTTTAACGTCTTTCTGATATGGCACAGACACTCGAGATCTACCAGTCGTTGTGGGCTATGGAGCAGCGAATCCCTGGGGAGGTAGAAGCCACACCGGAGGCCATGCTTGAACGCATTGCTGCGGCGGGGTATCACGGGGCCTGCCTCGACCCCAATGTGGCAGAGATTGGCGACTGCTTGAAACTAGGCGGGACTTTCGAAGCACTAGGGTTGGCTTGCATGGTCAACGCGTTTCCCCACGACACCGACTCCCTCGAACCGCTCCTAGAGATGGCTGCGCAATTACAGGCGACGCAGCTTAATGTCATCGGTGGCGTTATGCCGCTGAGCGCAGTCGACGCGATTCCAGTGATCGAAGCATGGTTGGCCATGGCAGCGAAATTCCCCTTTCCTGTGTTATTGGAAACACACCGAAACGGGACACTCAACGACCTGTTTTACACCCTTGAGGTTTTGGAGCATTTGCCAGAGCTCCGTCTCTGTGCCGACTTGTCACACTTTGTCATTGATCGTGAATTGCAATTGCCGCTCAGCACCATCGACCACGATCACTTCACCCGGATTCTCGAGCACTCGGACTCTTTTCAGGGACGCATCTCGAATAATCAGCAGATCCAAATCGCACTCGACTTCCCCCAGCATGATGCGTGGGTGGCACAATATCGGAGATGGTGGGAGCAGGGGTTTCAAGCGTGGTCTGACCGCCAGTCACAAGACGCCACGCTGCGCTTTTTGGTCGAACTAGGACCACCGCCCTATGCCATTACCGGAGCTGATCAACGTGAGCTATCCGACCGATGGTCCGAAGGGCTTTTGATCAGGCGCTGGGTAGAAGACCTGTGGCAAGGGGTCAATGCGTCTCACCTTTGAAGCCCGATTCCCTGAGGCCCACTCGCCTCAGAAATGGTTGCGCTAGCGCAACAACAGACGCCAAGCGCTCGCGTTCGAAGCCACTATTGAGTAAGCCACTAACGAAAAGACACAAATGGGAAAGACACTATTGAGCCAGCGTGTGAGTGATGAGATCGAGCGCCGTGCTGACTTCCTCTGAGGTGTTGTAATGACCCAAACCCAATCGCACCACACCCTGCTCTGGATCAAGCTCGAGCGCGCGCGCTAGCTCAAAAGCATAGTTGTCGCCCCAGTGGCAATATAACCCCTTCGCTGAGAGCTGTGCCGCAATCGTACTGGGAGTGTGGCGGTCATGAACAAATGAAACGGTAGCGACTCGTTTCTCCATCGAACTCGAGCCTTTCAGGGTGACACCGGGTATGGCGAGCAAACCCGACAGTAGCTGCTCTAATAGCACATCCTCGTGAGTCCCCATCGCGTGATACGCGGCGCTAAATTGCGCACGGCGTGTGCCCTGCTCTCCCAGTTGTGTCGCCAACCACTGAAAATACGACAACGTCCCCAAGAGTCCAGCGACCAATTCAAATGCCGGAGTGCCGGTACTAAAGCGCAACGGTAACTCATCCGTCGCACATCGCAATTTATAGGGGTGTAATGCGTCAAGACGCTCACGCCGACCATACACAACGCCTAAGTGAGGGCCGTAAAACTTATAAGGGGAGCACGCTAAAAAATCGCACTCCAGGTCTTTCACGTCGATCAAACGATGCGAGGCGTACTGCACGGCATCAACATAAACCTGCGCCCCAGCCGCGTGCGCCATTGCCGTTAACGTTTTAACATCGTTGACGCCGCCGGTCAGGTTACTTGCATAGTTCAGCGCTAATAACTTTGTGCGATCTGTTAGCAGCGCCTCTAACATCGGCGGCTCGACCACCCAGCTATCGCGATCGAACTCCAACCATTTGACTGTCAGGTCATTGTCTTCCGCCATCTGCAACCACGGTGACACATTGCCTTCATGCTCCATGCGAGTAATGATAATTTCGTCACCTGGTGAAAATTGATGCGCTAAGCTGCGAGACAAGTGGTACGTCAGGGTCGTCATGCTGGCGCCGATTAAGACCTCGCCAGCGTCGGGCGTACCAAGGAAATCTGCCATAGCCTGTGTTGCCTCAGCGTACATCGCGTCTACCGCGACTGAGGTCGGATTGAAGACCCCTGTATTGCTGTTGTAGCGCTGAAAGTAATCGACAACGTGATCGATCGTCTGCTGCGGCACTTGTGTGCCCGCGGCATTATCAAAGTAGATACGCGCCTGCCCCGCGTCGGTCGTTAAAAGAGAGGGGAACTGCGTTCTCACGAGGTCGATCGGAAATGTCATGGCGTCACCTGAGTAGAGTCTATTGGTCTGAGTCTATTGGTCTGAGTCTATTGGTCTGAATCGATTCACTGGTCTGGGCACGATCATGAAGGCACCTAAAGCGTGCTCGCCGACTCACACTCATTGTGCATCACTTAACGTGAATGCTGGTCAAAAAAATCGAGTATCAGCGGCCACGACCACGATAGCCCATAGGAGTGACCCATATCTCGGCGGCAATCCAGCACGGGGGGCCACTGAGTTTCGCCCCGACAAAATGACCACCCACGGCAGTCCACGTCAGCGACACCCACGTCTATGGCCGCAGCGGCACTACTGGTATCGCAACCATAAGCCTCCGCCCACGCTTTGGTAATCGCCGTTGCGCCGGTGTAGTGGTAGCGATCCCCATCGGTCGTTGTGGTGAAAGAAACCTCACCCCAATCGCCCGGCGGTACCGTGCGGTCTCGTGACCCAGTAATAGACATAACGGGCATCCCGGCAGCCGCCGTGGGTGGTGCCAAGTAACCGCGGTGAGGCAAGCCAATGAGTGATGCCATCGCGGCAAAAATACCTAAGCTGCTCTCCTCACGCGCCAAATCCCAAACAAACATGCCGCCATTGGATCCCCCCAACGCATAGATACGATCGGTATCAACACAGTAATGCTGCTGAATGTCAGCGACTAAATCCGCTGTAAACTGAAAGTCGTCGGTGGTGCACTGGGTCCAAGAGCAGCCATTTTCAGCGGTGCCTTGGCAAGAGGGATAACCGTAATCCGCCGTGACCGTATCGTCACAAATGGCGCTAGAGTCATTGGGCACCAAGGCATTCAAGCCATCTCCGTCAAGGCCCGTCGTCGACCCGCTAAATGACCAAGATGCTAGAGGGTTGCCTGGCTCTTCTTGGCCCAAACCCAGTGGGGCGACCACAATGTAACCGCGTTGATCACTTTCTGATCGCACCACCGCATTATCCAAAAATTCTCCCGTATCACCGCCCCAGCCGTGAAAGGCAATGATCAGTGGATACTCGGTCTCAGAGGCGTAGCCTGTCGGTGTGTGAACGCGAAACGCCCGTTCCACACCCTGAGAATTCAGCGTGTATTCTCCCGCTGTCCGGCTCGGACCAGAACAACCCACTCCGGCAGTGGGCGACTCCTGTGGCGTGATCTCAGTAAGCTCAAAGCCTTGAGTCGCCGTATCAAAACTCAGCGCAACATCGAAAGTCTGTCCTTCGACTCGTAATCCTTTTAATTGCAACGCAGACTTTGTCAGTGTGACATCTGATACCACGCTGATATCGACCTCAGCTGGGTCAGCAATAAAAGACGACACAAACCGGTCTACCGTAAACTGTACTTGCCGAATCGCCACTGCTCCGTCTTTTGACAGGGCACGAGCCGTCACCTGATGCGAGCCCACTGCCAAGGCTTTGTAATTAAAGGCCATAGAGAAGCCAGACTCCGCTGAATTCGGAAAATCCGGATAGGCAGACCCCACATCGCCTCGATTCCCGCCCATTGGGATGTCATAAGCGTAAACACCGTCGATATCCAGCTCGATCTTATCGATACCAGACTCAGCAATTGCCCATCCGCGAAGGTTAGAAATACCCGTATAGGTGCCGCCCTCTTGCGGCTCCTCCAGCGTGAGCACTATGGAATCGGCAAGCGCCGGCACAGACACTGAGCAGATAACACTCATGGCAAAACGACGGAGCCGCTGTTTTTCTTTGTCCAAATTCATGACTGTGAAGCTACTTTCTCTGTCTAATATTTGCAACAATCAAACCATTACCCCTATTAGGAATCTCCATGCAACTGACCGGTAAAGTCGCTATTGTCACCGGCGCCGCGCGCGGGCTGGGCCGCGCTTACAGTGAGGCGCTCGCCGCTGAAGGCGCGGCCGTCGTCGCAGCTGATTTACACGACTGCAGCGCAACGGTCACTGCTATCGAAGCAGCAGGTGGGCAAGCCCTCAGCGCTGTCGTCGACGTTGCTAATGGAGACAGTTGTCAAGCCATGGCGGATCTAACCATGGCAAGCTATGGGCGGATCGACATTGTGATCAACAATGCCGCACTGTATGCCGGTCTTCAAGGCGCGCGCTTTGAAAAACTCGACGAGGCACAGTGGGATCGCGTGATGCAAGTGAATATCAAGGGAACCTGGCTGACAAGCCGCGCGGTCGTTGAGTACATGAGAGCGAGCGGCGGCGGATCGATTATTAATATCGCCTCGTTAGCCGCGGTCTTCGGTTTGCCTTATGGGCTTGATTACGTCGCCTCTAAGGCGGCTGTCATCGGAATGACCCGCGGCATGGCGCGGGAGCTCGGGGCAGATCATATTCGCGTGAACGCGGTCGCGCCGTCTGCTGTTATGACCGAAGGCACGGAGGAATTTTTTGGCGAGAAGTTTGAGAAGGCAAAAGCCGTGATCGCCGCCAATCAATTGATCCCGCGCAATCTAGAAACAGAGGATCTCACGGGTACCATCATTTACCTCGCCTCAGATGCCAGTCAGTTTGTCACGGGGCAAACCCATATGGTGGATGGCGGCTCTTGGTTTTTGTGACAGTACTAAGCGGGATCCCTCTCGTCACTGCCTGATCGGTGTCGTTATGGGGACCACTGAGTTCATCAGTGACAACCCCTGCACCTCGGAATCCCTCAGTGAACTCCCATCACTCTTGTCTCGTAATACCGTTTCTTAAGCCCGATTCGTGTCACCGATCTTTTATTATGAGCCCCTAGTCTGACGCCGCTGGCGACGGTTCCACAGTCGCCGTGTCCGTATTGAAGTCGAAGGGCAGTTGATCGGTATTGGCTTTCGCTGGCCGCGTCTTCACTTTGGCCGGCTTATCGGGCAGCCACGAATAGCGCACACCCGGCGCCAGTGTCTGATGTTGCATCTTGCGACGCAATTCCGCGGGGGAAAAAGGCGTTGCGCGAGACCACTCGATAGGGTCTATCCCGGACGTCACCGCATCGGGTGTTGGCGCCGCATGACGGTTGCGAAATAACCGGGACCGGCAAGTGGCACTGCAAGTCTTCTGATCTGGTCGGCCCAAAAAGACTTTGCCGCACCCACCGCAGGTTACTTTGATTTTTTCGGCCACTGGCCGCCGAGCATTATGAAAACCGATGCGGCACGCCACACTGCAAAATCGTTGCTTGGCCTGTTTTCGACAGCCGTAATGCTGGCAATACTTCATTTAATTTCTAGTCATTTCAAGAAAATGTTTGAGTGAGAATATGTTAAATATTATTTTTATTCAATATGTTAACTGCACTTGCAACACTTTATTGATTTTTTTATGGCCGAGCACGCATGGTTTTACATGAGGTTTGGAATACCGCCAGGCACTGAGGTGGTCACACAGCACGGTCCCCGTCGGTCAAGATTTTGCACAAGCAGGGGCATCGGCGAGCGGCTTATCACCGATTTTTCTTGTCACTATGAGTCGGGGCGAAGCGACAACCTTTGCGCGCCGCCCGGTGGCGTCTTGACGCAGGAGACATTGCAAGGCCGCTGCCGAGCACCTATTACCGCCGACCAACCTGAGCGAATGAAGGTCTAGAGGGGGTGCTTTGGGCTCGACAGATAACCGGTTCTCACGCACCCTTTGCTCTAAGCTATGCGCCAGACCGGTATCACCTAACAAACTCACCATTACAAAGGAGAGGCCTATGAACCCCTTAAACACGACAGTGACATCTCGTCTCGGTCGGATACTGCTGGCGGTGGTGACATCGGGTTACTTACTGATCAGTCCTATCAGTGTTGCCACTGAAAAGACTAGCAGCCCAACAATCAGCAACTCACCCGCTACGATTCTAGTGACAGGCGCTAACCGCGGCATCGGCTTGGCATTAGCTCGCTATTTTCATCAACACGGGTTCTCGGTCATTGCGACAGCGCGCAAGCCCAATGAGGCGCTGGAACTGAAAACCATCGGCGTTGAGACCCTACAGCTTGATATCACCGACCCCGCCAGTATCGCAGCCTTAAAATCCGACTTGAGCGGTCGCCCAATCGACATTCTGCTCAACAACGCGGGAATCAAAGGGCATAGCGCTGCCGCATTAGACGATTTGGATATTGAACAGCTCAAGACAACATTTGATGTCAACAGTTTAGGGGCACTTCGCGTCATTCAAGCATTAATGCCTAACCTGAAGATCGGCACACAAAAAACCGTAGTCAACATGAGTAGTCGCATGGGAAGCATCGCAGATAACACTGGGGGTGCCATCGGTTATCGTGCCAGCAAGGCTGCCCTAAATAACTTTAATAAGTCATTATCGATTGAATTCTCAGAACAGGGTTTTGTCTTTGTAGTGCTGCACCCCGGCTGGGTAAGAACTGACATGACCAGCGATCGAGCAACTTATTCAACGGATGAAAGTGCTGAAGCACTTTTTGAGCTCATCACCGGGCTGTCACAGAGCGATAACGGACGCTTTTATGACTTACATGGTGAATCGATCGCTTGGTAATGCTCTTGAAGCACTAAGCCGGCTGGACACGCGAAGTAATAAGTGGGTATCGCTTCGCCGCGAGCAGTCGTCAGCCGTTCACAACACCCGCTACCCATTATCATTGTCCCGGACCGCTCACCACCATCAGGCTCCATCAAGAACTACCGTCGTGAGGTACCATGACGAATCGCGGAATGGAGAATCACTATGAACATGAAAAACGCCACAGCTCATTCGGGTCGACTGCTGTTAGCCCTGTATTTCTTCCTTCCTGGCATCATGAAATTTATGGACTGGGATAGACACGTCCAACTCATGGAAACTCACGGAATGGTGTTGGTACCTTACTTATTAGGTCTCGCAGGCGTCATACAAGTCGTCACCAGCTTAAGTCTTTTCATCAATCGACACGTTGCAATCTGTGCGCTAACACTGGCTGCGATGACGCTCGTCATTAACCTAAACCTCCATGACTTCTGGAATATTTATGAAGGTGTCGACGTGAAGCATGAGACTCAGAATTTCGTCAAAAACCTAGCCATTTTTGCCGGCTTATTGCTGCTTGCAGCCACCGCAATGGAAGCGCCAGCTCAAGACAATGCGCAATGAGTCAGTGCGCTGTTGCACTTTAATGCAGGTGATTACGCAGAGGAGCAAAAAACACCATGCAGTTAGACTTTTTTTATGATTTGTCGTCCCCCTGGACGTACCTTGCTTTCAATAATATTCAACCCATTATCAAAGAGACGGGCGCCGCTGTTCGCTGGCGGCCCTTCCTCGTCGGCGGCGTCTTTAATGCTGTGAATCCCGGGGTTTATGAGGCACGCGCGATACCCACTGATCCGAAGGTCATTCATAACTTTCGATGGTTACACGAATGGGCGCGACTGGCAGATCTACCACTGGTATTTCCGACCGAGCACCATCCTGTGAAATCCGTTCTAGCCATGCGCGTTTGTTGTGCACTGGAGCCGCAACAGCAGTCGTTGCAACTGTTTTCAGCGGCTACCTT
>Ga0228650_1000152_pt1 | contig 23052 bp, 20 predicted proteins | sample 62DmetaG_FD_183171 | JGI IMG/M metagenome (GOLD analysis project Ga0228650, IMG submission 183171) | Seawater microbial communities from Monterey Bay, California, United States - 62D | ecosystem: Environmental > Aquatic > Marine > Coastal | place: USA: California | collected 2016-10-28
ACGGTCCGCGACCGCATACAAAGCCTGATCGACCAGGGCTTGAGCTTAGACGAAATCAGCACGGCAAAGCCCACAGCGGACTTTGACCCTATCTATGGACCCGAAGCCGCCTCGCTGGGATTCGTGAACCGCGTGTATACCGACCTCTCCCGCAAACAGAAGCGATAATGCAGACCGCTGCCCGAGTGCAGACAAGCTTCGCTGACCACTTTAGGAGCGACGAAGATGCTCAAAGCACGACTCATTTTTACGCTGTCTTGGAGTGCGTTTGCGTGGGCCAACTTCGTCGTTGGTGCGATGATCATTGGCGGCTTCACGCGCGGCTGGCAGTCACAGATGCCGGGCAACAGCGCTGAGTGGCTGCTCGTCGGCGCCTCCCCCATCGCTTGGTTCTTGCTCTACATGCTGACAGGGCACGCTAGAATCGTGCCGTGGAAAACACACTGAATGTGTCACCTATTGGTAGTGAGCTGAACAGCCGTTTCTGACAGCATAGTCACAAGAGGTGAGGTTATGAGCGCAATAATGAACAGACTGGCAGTCATCCTATCTTGGTGGGCATTGGTTCATCTCGTCCTGTTAATCATCGGACTAGCAGATGAAATGAACAGCTCCCTACCCATACCGACTAGCGAGGTGGGCCGCTTTATCAGTGATTACGCGAGCGTTTATCAGAATGAATTTATTTACTACGGATTTTCTCCCACCGTATGGGTGTTGCTTTACCTCGTAACAGGCAGGGTCGCGATTCTTCCGTGGCGTCGGTGACACTGGTTTCATCTCGTCTATACGGAGATAACGTCTCCCTCGAGTGAATAAGCCGTGCCCCGTCCCTAGGGTGGCAATCTCTGCGAATCAAAGCCAGCCTCACTGAGCCTGATATGCTCTCACCCACCATCCATTGCATCTGGCAGAGAACATGAAAGCTGAACTTCAAGAATTGATGAATAGGTTGCGGAAGCTTCAAGGAGCAATCGACTTCGGCAATGCGCCAATGGCTGAACGAGAAGAACTCGCGAGTGATGTGACAGACATCATGGATATGCTGTTCGAAGTCATGAAAAAGCTACCCGACGAATAATCCAGACAAATCCACCCCCCCAAATCGATGCGTTTGAACCTTGCGCATCAGAGAATGAGTAGGGAGTGGGTTATCGCAATGCATAGCGCCGTTTGGTATGCCGCGATTATTGCTATGTATTTTGGAGGCTCGGGTCGGAATCGAACCGGCGTTGACGGATTTGCAATCCGCTGCATTACCACTCTGCCACCGAGCCTTGTCGTTGCCATCAATCAACCGCAACGGTGACGGAGGGTACCCCGCCACGGCCGCGGATTATACACAGCCGCGCGCAAAAGCGAAAAGGTAACCGACCGCGGCATCACAATACTTTTGAACGCCCACAAGGTAAGCTAACCCCTCAAAGAATTAGAGAGCTTATCCATGTCGCCTACCAGACTCCCCGCTGCCTTGTCGGCCTGCTTAGCCTGCCTATCACTAGGTGTCGGCGCCTCCGAGGGCGGTTACTCAACCGGGATCAACACCGACTATCCGAAACAGGTCTTTTTTGGCGACCTGCATCTTCACTCCAACATCTCCGCCGACGCCCATTCGATGGGCAATTTATTGTTAACCGGTGCAGACGCCTACCGATTTGCGCGGGGAGAACGGGTGATTGCCTCAAACGGCTTGCCCGCCCAACTCAAGCGTCCGCTGGATTTTTTATCCGTTACTGACCACGCAGAATTTATGGGTCTTTATCGCATGTTTACTATAGAGGACCCCAGGCTCACCGCGACACTGCTGGGCAAAACATGGGCATCACAGTACGCCCCCAGACCTGATCCCAATGAAACGGACCCAACGCGAGTGGCGTCGAGTAACCCGATTATTGCTTTCGTCAACAGCATCAACGATCCCAACCCCGCAAGAGACGCCTACCCTGACGAGTTGCGGAGTGCAATCTGGACTGACGTTGCTCGCACCGCCGATGAGTTCAACCAGCCAGGCGTCTTTACGGCCTTCACCGGCTACGAATGGACCGCGATGCAAGGCGGCAGCAACCTCCATCGCTGCATCATTATGAAAGATAGCGAAGAAGTCGTGACCGGTTGGCTGCCCTACTCAGCACAATCCTCCAGTAACCCAGAGGCACTCTGGCAAGCATTGACCGAGTACGAACAAATTACGGGTGGAGAGGCGCTCTCAATCCCCCATAACGGCAATCTCAGTAATGGTTTGATGTGGGACACCACCACACTCGACGGCGACCCCCTCGATCAAGATTATGCCGAAGCGCGCATGCGATGGGAGCCGATTGCTGAGGTCACCCAAATCAAAGGCGATAGCGAGACGCACCCTTCTCTATCCCCCGATGATCCGTTTGCAGAGTTTGAGCGGTGGGACGAATACAACATCTCTAATACGGTAAAAACAACGCCCGACATGTATCCGGGCTCTTACGCTCGATCGGCACTCAAACGAGGACTCGCCTTAGAGAAAACCATTGGCGCGAACCCTTATGCGTTTGGCATGATCGGCAGCACTGACGATCACACCTCGCTCGCGACAGCGGAAGAAGACAATTTCTTTGGCAAGTTCGCCAACTCTGAACCGGGAGTCCGCTCCCCAGACTCTCGTATGGCCGGGCTAAATGCCGACTGGGAGTTAGGCGCCTCAGGTCTAGCGGCCGTTTGGGCACCCGACAATACGCGTGACGATCTCTTCGCGAGCATGAAACGTCGCGAAGTTTACGCCACGACCGGCTCACGCATTGTGTTGCGCTTTTTCGGCGGCTGGCAGTTTGCTGCTGATAGTGTCCACAGCCCCTACTTTGAGACGATTGGCTATCGCGACGGTGTGCCCATGGGTGGCGAGTTGTCCAGGCAGCGGGACGCGACTGCCCCAACGTTTATGGTGCAGGCAATGAAAGATCCCGACGCGGCTAATTTAGACCAGGTGCAAATTATAAAAGGTTGGATCGATGCCAAGGGCGACACGCATGAGCAAATTTATTACGTGGCGCTCTCTGACAATCGTGGAATCAACCCTGCCACCGGACAGCCAGAGCTGGTTGGCAGCACTGTCGACTTAGAGGCGGTGACGTTTTCGAATACGATCGGGGCCGTGCAGCTCAGTGCACAATGGACCGATCCGGAGTTTGACGCCTCGCAGGCCGCCTTTTATTACGCCAGAGCCATCGAAATCCCGCGTCCACGATGGAGCGAATACGACCGAAAATACTTCGGTGGCGATTTTGCTAACGCACCGCGCACGGTGCAAGACCGCGCCTACTCTTCTCCCATTTGGTACCGTCCTGAGTAATCGGGTCAACAACGTCAAGAGGACGAGACAAACGCGGCAACATGGGCCCAGTTCATGACTGGTCGCAATGAAAATTGAACACTGATATGGTATCCGATATAAGTAACTAAGACGTTAGACTAAACGTTATAAAAACAGACTACGCTGTCGATAAGAATCATCACTTGGGGGGCGCGACCAGTGGTCGGGCGAAGTGAATAACGTGAAACCAACTGATCTACGAGACCCGGAATATTTCCATAAAGTGGTCGATTGCCAGTATGCGTGTCCTGCGCACACACCGGTTCCTGAATACATCCGGCTCATCGCTCAAGAGCGTTACGACGACGCCTACATGGTGAACTGGGAATCGAACGTGTTTCCCGGCATTTTAGGCCGCACCTGTGATAGGCCCTGCGAGCCCGCTTGTCGACGTGGACGGGTCGAGGAACAACCCGTTGCCATTTGCCGGCTCAAGCGGGTGGCCGCGGATAATAAAGGCTCGATTACCGATCGCCTTCCCAGCATCCCGCGACAGAAAAATGGCAAACGGATTGCTCTGATCGGCGGCGGCCCGGCTTCCTTGACGGTGGCACGAGACCTTGCGCCACTGGGTTACCAATTAGACTTGTATGACAGCCAACCTGCAGGGGGCGGTTTCATGCGTAGCCAAATTCCTTCATTCCGGCTGCCACCGGAAGTCCTCGACGAAGAAGTCGACTACGTGCTGAATATGGGCATTCAATCGCACTTTGATACCTACGTGGAAAGCCTAAAGTCGATCATCGATAAAAGTTACGACGCTATTTTTGTCGGCACCGGCGCTCCTCGAGGCAGCGATCTGGATCTACCCGGTCGGCAAGAATGTGAGAAACAGATTCACGTGGGTATCGAATGGCTGGGATCCGTCGCCTTTGAACACATTCAGAAAGTGGGCAAGCGCGTCTTGGTACTGGGCGGCGGTAATACAGCGATGGACTGCTGTCGAACAGCGCGTCGACTCGGTGGAGAGGATGTCAAAGTAGTCGTGCGTTCCGAGTTTGCGCGAATGAAGGCCTCACCATGGGAAATCGAGGATGCTCAAGAAGAGGACATTCCAATACTCAATAACCACGTGCCAAAGGAGTTCGTCCACGAAGATGGCAAGTTAACTGGCATGCGCTTTGATAAAGTTGACGTGGTTTATGACTCGGCAGGTAAGCGCAACCTCGTCCCAACGGGCGAGGAAATCTTTTTTGCCGCCGACGAAGTACTCATCGCCATTGGCCAAGACAATGCATTCCCCTGGATAGAACGCGACCTCGGTATCGAGTTCGGCAAATGGGACATGCCTCAGGTCGATAAGCGGACATTCCAATCAAGCAATCCCAAAGTATTTTTTGGGGGTGACGCAGCCTTTGGCCCTGAAAATATCATCACTGCCGTCGCACATGGGCATCAAGCTGCAGTGTCGATTGATCTTTTCCTATCAGGCAAGCCGACCCAACAACGCCCCGCCCCTGGCGTGAACCTCATCAGCCAAAAAATGGGCGTACACGAGTGGAGCTATGACAATCTGGTGACCGTGGACCTCCGCGAAAAGGTCCCCCACGTTGATAAAGTCACCGCGCTCAAGGATCGCAAGGTTGAGGTAGAGCTCGGCTTTGATGTCAACGCGGCCTACCGCGAAGCTGAGCGGTGCCTCAATTGCGATGTACAGACTGTCTTTGACGGCGCAAAGTGCATTGAATGCGATGGCTGCACCGATATCTGTCCTACTGACTGTATCAATTTTATTGATAACGCCGATGAAGACGCGCTACGTCGAACCCTTCGCGCCCCCGCCAATGACACAACACAAGAGCTTTATGTCTCCGAAGCACTCGTGCAAACACAGCGCGTCATGGTCAAGGACGAGAATGTGTGCCTGCACTGTGGCCTATGCGCAGAACGCTGCCCTACTGGTGCCTGGGACATGCAGCGATTCCTTTACTCGGTTACTAAGGCGGGCTAAGCATGCAACCCAAAGAATCGATTAATGATTTTGTGATCAAATTTGCCAACGTCAACGGCACCGGATCGGCAAGCGCCAATGGCATGTTCGCCAAAGCGATCTTTCGCATGGGGATCCCCGTCAGTCCGCGCAATATTTTCCCCTCCAATATTCAAGGGCTGCCAACTTGGTACGAAGTTCGTGTCAGTCGAGATGGTTATCTTGGCCGGCGCGGTGGTGTCGATATGATGATCAGCGTCAATCCACAAAGCTTCGCTAAGGATGTGTCCGAGGTGGAACCGGGTGGCTATATGGTCTACGACACCACCAAACCGCTGGACCTTCGTCATGTCCGCCGCGACGTGAACTATCTCGGCATACCACTGACCGAAATGTGCTTGCGCGAATATACCGACTCTCGCCAACGGCAGCTTTTTAAAAATGTGATTTACGTGGGCGCCCTCGCGGCACTGCTCAATATCGATTTCGCGATATTGAAAGACCTTGTCCGCGAGCAATTTAAAGGCAAAGAAAAACTGATTACTCCGAATATTCACGCCTTAGAAATGGGCCATCAATATGCGTCTACCCACTTTACGTGCCCGCTGGGAATTCACCTAAAAGCCGGAGAGCAAACACCTAAGCACATCGAGGAATTTGATCAAATCCTCATGGATGGCAACACCGCCACCGCACTAGGGGCTGTCTATGCTGGCGCAACGGTAGCCGCTTGGTACCCCATTACGCCGTCGACATCAGTGGTGGATGCGTTCGAAAAATACTGCCGGCGATTGAGAATTGATCCGGGAACGGGCAAGAAGAACTTCGCGATCGTTCAAGCTGAAGATGAACTCTCGGCCATGGGCATGGTGATTGGCGCGAATTGGAACGGTGCTCGAGCCTTTACGGCAACCAGCGGACCGGGCATCTCCTTGATGAGCGAGTTTTTGGGCCTCGCCTATTTCGCCGAAGTGCCAGCCGTGCTCGTCGACGTGCAGCGCGCAGGCCCCTCGACCGGTATGCCAACGCGCACCCAACAATCGGATATTTTTGCCGCCGCCTATGCGTCACACGGTGATACTAAGCACGTACTGCTTTTTCCCGCCACGCCAGCCGAATGCTTTAGCATGACAGTTGAGGCCTTTGACCTAGCCGAGCGCTTACAGACACCGGTTATTTTAATGAGCGACCTAGATCTCGGGATGAACGAATGGATGTCGCCTCCCTTAGAATTCGACGACAGTTATCGTTACGACCGGGGTAAGGTGCTGACGGGTGAGGACCTCGACGCAATGACCGAGCGGTTTGGTCGTTATCTCGACGTAGATGGCGACGGCATCCCTTACCGAACCTATCCAGGGGCACACCCAACCAAAGGCGCTTACTTCACTCGGGGGAGCTCGAGAGACGAGTACGCCGCTTACACCGAAGACGGTGATGTCTATGTGCGCAACATGGACCGGCTATTGCAAAAATTCGAAACGGCTAAGTCATTAGTGCCTGAAGCCAAGATTAAAATGGCAGACGCGCCCACCCAAGACGCGTTGCTGTTCTTTGGCACTACCGCATCGCCCGCCTATGAAGCATTAGAGACGCTTGAAAAAGAAGGCATTCATCTCAACACCCTGCGACTGCGATCTTTCCCCTTCACGCAAGAAGTCGAAGACTTTATTGAAGCGCACGATCGCATCTTTGTCATTGAGCAAAATAGAGACGGGCAGATGCGACGCTTACTGCTTAACGAAACCAATGTTGAAGCCAACGCCAAGCTGGTCTCGGTGGTGGAATACGACGGGCTCCCCGTGACCGCAAGAAAAATTGCTGCCGTCATCAGGGGGCATTTGGGCGTCAACAACGTCACACCACTGGTGCCTCAGGAAAAGGACATCGCCTAATGACTTATGCTAAACCTGCCTTTCGTCATCCCGACTCCAAAACCAACGAGGTGGGCTGCACTCGCCGTGATTATGAGGGCGGGTTATCCACACTCTGCGCTGGTTGCGGTCACGACTCAATTAGCGCCGCGATCATCGACGCTTGTTTTGAGCTCTCAATTGAACCACACCGGGTTGCCAAGCTCTCCGGCATAGGCTGCTCATCAAAAACGCCCGCCTATTTTCTCAGCGGCTCCCACAGTTTTAACAGCGTGCACGGGCGAATGCCCTCCGTCGCCACAGGCGCCAACGTGGCTAATAGAGACCTCATTTATATCGGCGTGTCTGGAGACGGCGATACTGCTTCGATTGGCATGGGTCAGTTCACACATGTGATGCGTCGCAATCTGAATATGACCTATATCGTCGAAAACAACGGTTGCTATGGGCTTACTAAAGGGCAAGATTCTGCGACTATGGATACCGACTCTGTCAGCAAAAAAGGGGATATCAATCCCTATATGCCGATCGATTTGGTGCGCTTAGGCATTGAGGTTGGCGCGACCTTTGTGGGTCGCAGCTTCTCCGGTGATAAAGCGCAACTGGTGCCGCTGATTAAGGCGGCAATCAGTCATCGTGGATTCGCTTTACTAGATGTCATTTCACCCTGCGTCACGTTTAACAACCATCAGGGCTCAACGAAGAGCTATGCTAATTTTCGTGAACACAATGAGGCGATGCCGGTCGACTTCGTGCCACGCAGGGAGGCCATCACTACCAGCTACGACGCCGGTATGGTGCAAGAAGTGTGCTTGCATGACGGGTCGGTGTTGCGCTTGCAAAAGGTGAACAACGAATACAATATCGAGGATGCACAATCTGCGCTGGATGCGATTGCGCATCACAGTAAGCAGGACCGCATCTTGACCGGATTACTCTATATTAATCGCGACAGTGAGGAGCTCCACGATGTCCTGCAAACTGCCTCAAAGCCGCTGAATACGATGTCTCAACGTGACTTATGCCCAGGCTCCCGCTTCCTCGACTCAATTAACGCGGGCCTGCGCTAAGCCTCACTCGGCGCTGGCAAGCCTGCCGTTGTGGTGCTGATAACCAAACCTACCCTGTGCCGCTATATCCGCCCACTGTGCCGCCTTGCACGTCCACTGGGCCTCATCGCACCGCCGGGCATGTTGGGCACTGATCTCTAATACATCGACGCCCGCCTCGAGCAGCATCGGCAGTTGATCTGGCAGCAAATCTCCTACCACCTCGAGCCGACCCTCGAAGCCCATCTGTCGAAGTTGCCGGGCCAGCGTAAACACCCGACCGTCCGAGAAGCTGGCCACGACTAACGCAATCACGGGCTCTGCTAGCCAGGCGTCCAACACCGATAGCGACGTCACGTCAGAGACCGGCTTGTCGGCGCGCTGTGCACGCACCTCCCGCTCCGCCACGAAGTGGCCGTGGTGATCGACTCTGACGGCATCCATCGCATCACTCATCGCGAAGAGACCGCAATAACATTGGGGTTTCGGTGCAGTCCACACTCTAATTTATCTTGCCCTCGCCAGCGCCCTGCTCGCAACTCCTCGCCGCCCGCCACCCGAGACGTACACGGCTCACAACCAATTGAGGGATATCCCTCGCTCACGAGGGGATGCGGCGGCAGCCGATGCTCCGCTTGATAAGATGCGATGCGGTCTGCATTCCAATCAGCCAGTGGATTAAATTTCCACTTAGTGTAGATGTTGTCCCATTCGACACGCTCCAGCCGAGCGCGCTCGGTCGAGTGAAATTGCTTTTGCCCGCTAATCCACCCACCGTAGGGTCTCAGTGCGCGCTTGAGCACCTGCACTTTCCTTACTGCGCAACAGCGATCAGGATCGATTTGATGCAGCGTCGCCGACTCGTCGTAACGCTTTTCTGACAGTGGATCGATGCCGATGGTCTGGGCTCCCTGCAGCCCCAGTCGAGCAATGAGCTCATCTCGGTAAGCCAGGGTTTCAGGAAAATGAAAACCCGTGTCGAGAAACACAACGCGGGTCTTAGGGTTAAGCATTGCGACCAAGTGGAGTAATACTGCACTCTCAGCGCCAAAACTCGATACCACTACCAGCTCGCCAAATGGGGTTTGCTGCGCCAGTAACTGCGCTAAAAAAGCCTGGGTATCCAATGAAGCGAGTACATCAGATGCTGCGCTCTTAGCGGAAACAGCGGGCGGTGTAGAAGGCAAGCTGTTATGCGGCATTTCTCACCTCATACATTGCTGCGCGAAACGGCTCAGTACCCACCCTTTCTACCGTAGTCGCAAACGTTTCAGACGACGATAAGCGCAGGACAAGAAAAGTATCCAGCATCCGATCTATCGCCAGCAGCAAATCGTCCTCACTAAAGCCAGGGCCCATTTTATCGCCGAGCTTCGCCGCTAATCCGCCGCGCCCGCCCAAGGTCAATTGATAATTCTCAACCCCGGCCTTATCTAAGCCTAAGATCCCTATGTCACCAATATGATGGTGACCACAGGCATTAATGCAGCCCGATATTTTTATTTTGAGTGGTCCCAATGCCTGCTCGCGCGCCTGATATCGCTGAGACAATCTTTGTGCAATGGGTATTGAGCGTGCCGTCGCCAGCGCACAGTAATCCATACCCGGACACGCAATCAGGTCTGATAGCAGACCGACATTGGCGGTGGCCAGCTGGGCAGCACGCAGTCTCTGATACACCTCGGGCAGATCAGCCTGAGCAACATGTGGCAGTACAATGTTCTGTTCGTGGCTGACGCGTAATTCATTCAACCCATACTGCTCAGCGATATCCGCCAAGCATCGCATCTGCTGGGCGCTTGCATCACCCGGTGTTTTACCGTGCGCCTTTAAACTGACCGTCACCGAGGCATAGCACTCTTGCTTATGAGGGCTGACGTTCTGCTCCACCCAGGATCGGAATGCGGGCACCGTATCAATCTGATTGAGATACGGCTCGGTATCCCGTTCAGGAAAATCGGGCACTGAAAATTGATCCATGATGTCCTGTAACGGCTTTAATGCTTTGGCACTAAACGCAGCACTGACAGAGGGCAATACGTCGTTTACCGCCGCGGTAAAGGACTCCTCCCCCATAGCCTGCAGCAGAATCTTAATCCTCGCCTTGTATTTATTGTCGCGGCGTCCAGCCAAGTTATAAATCGATAAAATGGCCTCAAGATGGGGCAACAGCGCTGCTGTCGGCACCTCACGAAACAACCGCTTGCCGACTACCGGAGTTCGACCAAGCCCACCACCTACATAAATGTCGAAGGCGATCTCATCGCCCGACTGCACTAGCCTCAGGCCGATATCATGCGCTTTGATCACGGCGCGATCGACCGCACCCGCGCTGATGGCAATTTTAAATTTACGCGGCAAAAACTGGAACTCAGGATGATCGGTAGACCATTGACGAATCCATTCCGCATAGGGCCGAGGATCGGTCACCTCGTCTAACGCCGCCCCGGCAAAATGATCGGTGGTCACATTGCGGATGGTGTTTCCGCTGGTCTGTATGGCGTGCATGTCTGCTGTGGCGAGCGCCGCCAGAATGTCTGGTGTATCGACCAACAGTGGCCAATTAAACTGAATATTCTGCCGCGTTGTAAAATGCCCATAACCCCGGTCCCACCGCTCTGCAATATCTGCCAACACCCGCATTTGCCGACTCGATAACGTGCCATAGGGTATCGCCACTCTGAGCATATAAGCGTGTAGCTGGAGATACACGCCATTCATCAACCGTAACGGCTTGAACTCGTCCTCCGTCAACGCGCCGGAGAGTCGTCGTTCCACCTGATCTCGATACTGAGCCACCCGCTCTTGCACGAAACGCTCATCAAAGGCGTTATACCGGTACATCAGGCTCGCCTTGCCACGCTAAGATCAGGACCACACGGTGGGTGGCTTTGTTTTGGCACCACAGAATACACCGTCGTGGTTTGAACGCTCGTTTGGTGCAGCGGCATCATAAACACGCCCAGTACATCGCCTGCGTCCGCACCCTCATCAAGTCGCTGGGTTTGCGTACCGCGGGAATTAAGCGTGACCGCTTGGGTCACATCACTGACCCATTGCTGGTGTTTACTGAGGTAAAACAGCTCTCCAGTGATCAGGCGATTACAAATATTATAGCGGTGCATCAGTGACTCCATCGTTACCCGCGATCACATAAGGCGCGATCGCTGCTGCTCGTATTGATTCTCTGTAATGAGTAGGCTGATGGGCTCCATCGGACGCCGCAATTGCGATCAAATAGACACCCAGCACCACTAACTCATCATCAATGGCTTTTGCCGTCTCGGACGCCACATCAATGTTGTGAAACGGTAATGCGTCGGATATTTTTCTAACCCACTGCTGTTCGTTCCCCCAAAAGACCACCTCGCCGGTCGTGAGGCGGTTCGCCGTGATAACAACGGGTGGCTTAATACGAGCCATGCTGCTCTCGCTCCAGTGTGCCAACTGAATTGACGGGCTCGCGCAGATCGCTGGCACCCACTACACCCGCGATCCCGACCAAAATCATCAAAGGTCCCTCGAAGCGTTGCTGACCGAGTGCCCCGACGAACCCATCTAAATGACTCACAAAAGCGCGTTGATCACGACGGGAAACATTTTCAATGCAGGTGACCGGCGTCAGCCTATTCGCACCGTGCATCAATAACCGTCCCTGTAAAAACGCTGCCGTCTTTCGACCCATATAGACGGCCAGTGCTTGCTCCGCGTCGACCAACTGCTGCCAATCGTGCTCCGCATACCCTTTAGCATCGTGCGCCGTCAAAAAGGTCACGCGGGTATTTCTGCCTCGTTGGGTCAAAGACACCTGTAGCGTCGCGGCAGCGGCCGCGGCGGCGGTAATACCGGGAATAATCTCTGTCGTGACCCCAGCCGCGGTCAGCGCCGTTAACTCCTCATCCAGTCGGCCAAACATGCCAGGGTCGCCCCCTTTCAGCCGCACCACTATCTGGCCCTGTGACGCTTCACAGAGCAAGTGTGCGCTGATATCAGCCTGAGGCATCGATACGCCGAAGCCTTTTTTCCCCGCATTGATAAATTTGGCTTCTTTTCTCGCAAGATCCAGAATGTGATCGCCCACTAGACGGTCATAAACGATCACGTCGGCTTCTTGTATCACGCGACGTGCCTTGACGGTCAGTAGATCGGGATCGCCCGGGCCTGCGCCAACAAATATCACCTTACCTTCGGGGGCGGCCCACTGTTGATGCTGTGCCAACAAAGTGGACAGCGTGGCCTCTAGGGCGGCGGGTGACAGATCCGCCTGCTGAGTTGAGCGCTGGAAAAAATCAGTCCAAAAACGTCTCCGCGGTAAGCCCGGTAACAACTGCCTAACGCGATGGCGAAATTGCTGGGCGGCGCGCGCCACCACGCCCAGATGGATCGGTAACATCGATTCGACATCCAGCTTGATTTGTTGCGCCAGCACTGGCGCAGTGCCTTCGGTACCGATCGCAACCACAACCGGGTCGCGATCAACGATCGCCGGCGTGATGAAGTCACAGGCGTCGGGACGGTCAACCACATTGACCCAAACAGCCGCCTCCTTCGACAACTGCGCAATGCGCGTATTGTCGTGATCGCACTCGCTGGCAGCGTAAACCAAGCGAGCGGTCTGCAGGTCGGACACATCGCAGGCCCTTGTCTCCAACTGCAATCGGCACTCATCTCGCCATTGCAACATGACAGGCGTAGGCTCCTGACAGAACAAAACGACTTCGGCTGCGGTTTTCAATAAAGCGCGGCATTTCGCTTCGGCAAGCAAACCGCCGCCGACGACAATCGCGCGACAGCCACCTGTCGACACAAAGATAGGTAGATAATTCATAGGGCGACAGCCTAACCACCCTTGCCATATAACGAAAAGATTTTTAAATAATGGTCTTATAACCGAATTATCAGGAATATATTTTTAATTAAAGAACAAAAATAGTATATTTTCCTATTTCCCTCCAAGGAACTCGAATGAAACTTGATTACACTGACAAGGTGTTACTAACGTTATTACAACGTGACTGCACGCTGTCGTTAGAACAGCTTGCCGCAAGAACAGGGTCTAGCAAGACGCCGGTATGGAATCGGGTGAAAAAACTGAAGCAACAGGGTGTCATTCGTCATGAGGTGGCCCTGTGTGACCCTGATGCGCTGGGTTTAGGTGCCTGCTTCTTTGTGCTGGTGCAGACCAGTGAGCACGATGCCGTTTGGCAACAACAGTTTCTCAGTGCGGTTCGCAGCCGGTCCGAGGTCATGGAGGCGCATCGTCTGGCGGGTGATGTCGACTATATTCTCAAAGTCAGAGTCGCCGACGCAAAAGCCTACGACCAGTTTTATCAGGGTCTCATTGCGGACGTAAAAATTTTCAAAGTCACTGCGCTACTATCGATGGAAGAAGTGAAGTACGACACAGCGTTGCCCATCGCAGGGGATGCGGTGGCCTGAGTGGGTGGCGTCAACCCATCAATTTCGGGCCTCGCACCGGCGGACTAACCTTTAGTCTCAGGCCCCTCGCCTTTTAAACTGGCCAAAAAAACTTTGAAGTAAACCCCCATCGACCACAGCGTGAGCACGACCGCGATCCCTAATAGTGCGATGCCAAGCAACCGCAAAGACTCACCCGCTGGCTCGGAGGGGTACCACAGTAAGATCGGGATGGCCGTCATCTGAAAACCGGTCTTCAGCTTCGCCAACGAGGTCACCGCCACCGATGTCCGATTGCCTGCTTGCGCCATCCACTCCCGCAATGCGCTCACTACTATTTCACGACCAATCACCACCATGGCCGCCAAGGTAATAAAGGCATTGTCCATTCGATGCAGCAATAAAATTAACGCTACTGACACCAATAGCTTGTCGGCAACAGGGTCGAGAAATGCACCAAACTCAGAGGTCTGATTCATTTTGCGCGCAAGCCAACCATCGAGCCAATCGGTGATACTCGCAACGATGAACACCAACGCCGCCCCCACCGTCGATATTGGCTGCGGTAGATAATAAAAAAGGACCATCAGCGGAATCGCCAATACTCTCAGGGCTGTCAGTAAATTGGGTAAATTCAGTGGCACACATTACTCCCGTTACGCACTGCGATTCTCGCACAGAGCACCGCGCTCATGTGGGTCAATCGTTGACCGTATGCAGATGCTCGTAAATCGTACGTGCAATGGTCGCACTGATCCCTTTGATTTTAGCTAACTCGTCAACGCCTGCGTTCTCTATGGCCTTGGCGCTGCCAAAGTGGCGCAGCAGATCACGCCTCCGCTGAGCACCGACTCCCGGAATCTCCTCTAGGACCGACTGCTTCCTCGCCTTCGCACGGCGACCGCGGTGACCACTAATCGCGAAGCGATGCGCCTCATCTCGAATCTGCTGAATTAAATGTAAACCCGGATGATCGCCCCGCAGGCGCATCTCCGTGCCAGAATCTGCATCGATGAGCGTCTCGAAACCGGCTTTTCGGGTCGTTCCTTTGGCCACACCGATCACTTTCACACTGCTGATGTCATAGGTTGCCAAGACTTGTCGAGCTTGACTGACCTGGCCTTTTCCACCATCGATAAATAAAATATCGGGCAGCTGTCCCTCTCCTCTCGCCAAACGCTTGTAACGTCGCTCTAGCGCCTGCTGCATCGCAGCATAGTCATCACCTGGTGCAATATCGTCAATATTGAACTTACGATAATCGGCTTTGCGTGCGCCATTGCCATCGAATACAACACAGGATGCGACGGTCGCTTCACCCGAACTATGGCTGATATCAAAACACTCCATGCGCACGGGAATGCTTTCCAGATCTAACGCTCTTCGCAACGACTCCAGTCGACCTGCCATCGTTTGCTTTCCCGCTAAAAACGATCGCAAATTCGTTTGCGCCGTTTGTACCGCCATCTGTAACCAGCGTGCTCGCGCATCGCGGACACTATGCTTTATCGACACTTTGCGGCCAGAGTCAGCTGCCAACGTCTCTTCCAGCAAACTTTGATCATCAATGCGATCACTGAGCACAATTTCCTGAGGAATTTGTTGCTGACTAGACAAGTAAAACTGAGGCAAGAAAGCCTCCAATATCGCCGCGGGGGCCTCATCCAGTCGGATGTTAGGGTAGTAACTACGGCTTCCTAATACCCGCGCCTCGCGGACAAAGAGGACTTGTATACAGGCGTGACCATGCTCTGTAAAAACGGCCATCAGATCTAAATCACCTCGTGTGCCCTCGATACTCTGGGTGGATTGGACATTTTGAAGCTGGGTGATTTGGTCGCGCAAGTCTGCTGCGTCTTCGTAAGCCAATGCAGCGGCGGCAGTCTCCATTTCGTCTGCCAAGCGCGACATCAACTCATGTGATTGGCCATTCAGAAACAACGTCGACTTGTCGACCTGCTCTTGGTAATCCTGATCAGACACCAGACCAACACAGGGCCCTGAACAGCGCCCAATCTGGTATTGCAAACAAGGACGAGAGCGATTGCGAAAGTAGCTATCGCGACACTGACGCACCTTGAATACCTTTTGCATCAGATGCAGTGTCGATCGCACTGCACCGGAGCTTGGATAAGGCCCAAAGTAGGTGCCTTTGCGCCGCTTTGCGCCGCGATGAAAACTCAATCTCGGCCAACGATCTTCAGAGGACAGATAGATATAGGGATACGACTTGTCGTCTTTCAACAGAATATTGTAAGGCGGACGATGCTGCTTAATCAGGTTGTGCTCCAGCAGCAACGCATCTCGCTCAGTGCTGGTAACGGTGACTTCGATATTGGCTATTTTGGCGACCAGCGCCATCGTTTTCTTCGACAACCCCGACGGGCGGAAGTAGCTCGTCACCCGACTTTTCAGGTTTTTTGCCTTACCAACGTAAAGGAGCCCGCCGTCTCGATCATACATTTGGTAGACCCCAGGGCGAGAGGTCAGCTGTGCGAGATAAGACTCGGCATCAAAATCACTCATCAGGACGCGACGACCTCGGGGAGACCCAGCACCCGCGGCTCCATTTCCAGAGTCAGACCGAAAGCGCCTTCGACGCTGGCGACAATATCGGCCGCCAAGCTCAACCAGGGTCCTGCCGTTTGTGCGCCGCAACCCACTAACACCAGCGCGTGTGCCTCTGACACTTTCACGCCCTGCTTTTCGACACCTCGCCAGGCTAACCGGTCAATCAACCAAGCAGCGGAGACTTTTATCCGACCCCCTGGCCCCGGGAAAAGCGGCACATCGGATACCCGTTCACGCAGCACATCTCCCTCTTCCTGAGTCAACACCGGGTTCTTAAAGAAACTCCCCACATTCGGGGTAACGACCGGATCAGGTAGCTTTTCCTGCCGCAGCGACATCACGCCGGCCAAGACAGCGTCATGAGTGGGGTCGGCCGACTGCAACCGCTCTTTTAAGGCCGGATACTCGAGGCATACCGGTGCTGCCCTGTCGAGCTGCAAATCTACCGCTGTGATAATCCACTGTGCCCCTTCCTCGTGCTTAAAGCAGCTATCACGATAACGGAATTGGCAGGCTTCTGGTGCCAGCACGTTTGTCGCTAAGGTCTCACGATGGATCACGTGCACCGCCCGAATACGCTGCGCGATCTCGACACCATAGGCACCAATATTCTGAATCGGCGCTGCTCCTACCGACCCGGGAATCAGGGCTAAATTAGCCAGCCCATGCAATCCATGGTGATGGCACCACAGGACCAATTCATGCCAGTTTTCGCCCGCGCCAACCCGCAGTACCACTCGACCTCCATCGTCTGCACGCAGCGTGCGTCCTCTGATATCCATGAGCAATACCGTGCCGCGTTGCACGGGGTGCATCACGACGTTGCTCCCACCACCGAGCACGGTGATCGGCCCAAAGGGTCGCGCATCGGTGAGCGCTTGCTCAAGCTGCGTTGCATGAGTGATGGCGACCACGCGATCGGCGTGCGCGGTCAGTCCCAGTGTATTGCGTCCCGAAAGATTCCCACTCTCCAAAACTGAATCACTCACCATCCGTCAGTAACTGCTGAATGGCATCGAAATCTTCCTGAGTATCCACCCCAATCGGAGTCGTCTCAGGCGCCAGTTCAATCTGGATATGAGCGTCATGGGCCAGCGCCCTCAACTGCTCTAACGACTCAGTCTGCTCAATTGCCGCGGGAGGCCAACTCACAAAACGCAGTAAAAACCGAGCGCGATAAGCGTACAAACCAATATGGCGATGACACTCAGCCACCGCGGTGTCATCGCGCCGGCTGGGAATAGCAGCACGCGAAAAGTACAGTGCTCGCCCCGTCTCGCTAGCAACCACTTTGACCACCGCCGGCTTGGCGGCTTCTTCAATCGCGAGCGGCTCCATTAAAGTCGCCATGTCAGCGTTGGGTTGCTCAGACAGCATGGCCGCCACGCGCTGAATATTCGCGACCGGCATCAGAGGCTCGTCCCCCTGAACGTTCACAATAATCGTGTCATCCGCGAATGATAACTGCTGAACCACCTCAGCCAATCGGTCCGTTCCTGAGGTATGCTCTGCGCTTGTCATCTGAACCTCTGCACCGCGGCCCACCATCTCATCGCGAATGCGGGCGTCGTCGGTTGCAATACACACCCGATCCGCACCGGCACGCATCGCCTGCTCCCAGACCCACGCGACCATCGGTTTACCCTTAATGCGGAGCAATGCCTTACCCGGTAGTCGAGTCGAGCCATAGCGAGCCGGAATAACAACTGTAAACATAAGGATCCTAGGTCTGCACCCGCGTCGGCAATTTATCGTGTAATCCTGTCAGTAACGAGGCCGGTAGCTGCACCTCGATCTCCACCACCCACAGTCTACTATCGATCGACCCACTGAGCTTTATCGCATCCTTCTCGGTAATCAAGACGGTCTCGGCCGCAATCCCTCTAAGCTGCTGCGGCATGATGACGTCATGGTCGGGCAATGACACCGTTTCCACCCTCAATCCCTGCGTTGTGAGCATCTGAAAAAATTGTTCAGGCTGTCCCAGCGCAGTCATTGCCGTGAGCGTTTGATCACCCCATTGGGACAGACAATCTGACCACACGACGAGGCGGCCTGACGCGAGATGACGCGCACCGCTAATATGATATTCAAAACCGCGATGGGGATCGTCACTATTGCGTTCCAGCACCCAATCGACTTCCTCCAACCGCTCTCGAGGCTCCCGTAGTGGACCCGCTGGCAACAGTCGACCGTTACCCAAGCCTCTCTGCCCATCAAGCACCACAATCTCTAGGTCTCTTGGCAGCTGATAATGCTGTAACCCATCATCCGACAGCACAATATCAATTGCATTATGCTGCATGAGCGCATGGAGGGCCTGAAGCCGATCGCGCCCTACCACAACGGGCACCTCCAGCTCCCGCCAAATCAGCAGCGGCTCGTCACCCACGGATGCAGCGTCATCATTCGGGGCTACCTGACGGGCCTCACCAAGCGCGTGACTACGATACCCTCGACTGATGACGCCCACTCGATAACCACAGTGTTGTAACCAGCGGCCCAACGCGATCAGCACCGGCGTTTTGCCGGTTCCCCCGACGGTCAATCCACCAATGACGATGACCATGACACCGTCAGGCGTTGCCCCTTTCGATGGCGCTTTGTCACGGCGGCGCTTGACTTCAAACTGAACGAGCAACGAGAGCGGTAGCAGACACCAAGACACGACACTGTTGCCGTACCAAATCGCGTTAAGGCCCCGTTCCACCGCACCGCGCAAAGCGGTCATGAGGCTGCAAAGCCTTGTCGATACAGATCTGCATACAGCCCGTCAGTGCGGATTAAATCGTTGTGCGAGCCACTCGCCACAATACGCCCCTCATCCATGACGACAATGATGTCGGCACGCTCGACAGTCGACAGGCGGTGTGCAATAACGAGGGTGGTGCGACCCGCCGAGGCACGCTCCAAAGATGCCTGGATTCCCGCCTCCGACTCGTTATCGAGCGCAGAGGTGGCCTCGTCCAGCACTAATATTGGCGCATCTTTCAGTACCGCCCGCGCAATCGCCAGCCGCTGTCGCTGCCCACCCGATAAGCCGCCTCCGCCATCGCCCAAAACTGTCTCGATGCCCTCTGGCAGCGCCCCCACAAACGCGCTCGCATGCGCTGCCTCCAAAGCCGACTGAATCGCCTCATCGGTGACTGCGTTACCCTGACCAAAGGCAATATTGGCGCGAATCGTGTCGCTAAACAGGACCACGCGTTGCGATACCAGCGCAAACTGCTGCCGATAATCTGCCAGTTTAAGGGCTTCCACGGGCTGACCGTCGAGCTGTATCTGCCCAGCGGTCGGCGCATAAAAGCGGCAAAGCAGTTGAATCAAAGTGGTTTTTCCGGCCCCCGAGCGGCCCACAAACGCGACCATCGCACCTGCCGGAATATGGAGGCTGACCTCATCTAATACGCGGCGATCTGATTCAGGGTACGAGAAGCTGACCTGCTCGAATGCAATGTCACCCCTCGCACGTGCCAACGATACCGACCCATTATCGGGCTCAGGCTCAGTATCGACCTGAGCAAAAAGATCCTCGGCAGCTGCTAGGCCTCGCTGAATAATGCTTTGCACATTTGTCAGGGTCCGAATGGGCTTACCCAGCTGCGTCGCGGCCGCAATGAAGGCGACCAGTGACCCGGGTGAAAAGCCACTCAAAATGATCGGATCAAGGGCAACCCAAAACAGCGCTCCCAGCGCGATCGCCAATAAAATTTGAGCGATCGGGGTGGAAATGGCTTGGACAAAGGCCAGCTTCAAGCTCTGTATCCGATTGACCTGACTGGCCTCAAAAAAGCGCCTGTTCTGCTGCTCAGTAGCAGCAAACATTCTGATCTCCTCAAACGCATTCATACTCTCGGCGCTGAGCTGCGTTACCTCACCCATTGAGTCCTGAATGCGGCGACTATAACGCCTAAAATGACGACCCACGATTACCACAACACCGGCCAATAACGGCGCGATGGCGAAGAACACCATCGTCAACTTCCAGTTCAAATAGAGCATGTAAGCAATCAGAGCGACCACCGTAAGGCCGTCTCTCAGTATCGTTCTCAGCGCGTCGGAAGAGGCACCACTGACTTGTTCAACATTAAACGTCAGCTTTGAAACGAGCTCACCCTGAGTGTGGCGGTCCATGTACTCTTTGGGTGCGCGGATCAGCGCACCAAACACCTCCACACGCAGATAATGGACGACTCCCCTGGCGACAATGTTCATAAAGTAGTTACCGAAAAAGTAACCGCTGGCGCGCAGCAGAGACAATACGATCGCGGCCACAGGCACTGCAATCCGAGCATACTCTATGGCGCCTTTGTCCCCTTGCGGCCATAGCCAATGGGCCGCTTGTGACACGAACCCAATACCGATTTGCGGCGCATCGCCCAGAGAATCGAGAAGAAATTGGGTCAGATCGGCGAGTAAGACATTGGCGAGAGAATAAGCCAGAAAGCCGATGATACTAAGCACAAACACGCCGGTGTACTGCGTCACATAGGTCAGCAGACGTCGATAAAGTGCCCAATCATTTCCTTTGCTTGCAGTGGTCTTCACGCATACTCCCGGTTACGGCTAAACGTCAGTCGCCGCGATCAGACGCAAGCGCTTCAAACTCCGCCACGTCCATCACAAAGCCCATAAGTTAATGTGGGGCCATTGCGCCAGCCAACAAGACCATAGAACTGTCAGTATTGCCACCCAGCATTGCCTGTCACTCTCGCTTTGGCGCATCAGCATCGCCGGAAATGGGCCTGCCGTTCAATGACATATTACCGGCTACATCAATGGTCCATTCAGTGCTCTGCTTAGTGACAGACGCTCGCCCCCCATCCTGGATAAAGCACTCCTTAGCTCCGAGAAGCCTTTGCAGTGTGCCCAACCCTGCGCCGCCATCCTTGATTCTCACTAAGGCAGGGCCAACCAATAGGGCGACCACCGAGTACGCTGACGAACGGGCGCGACGCCGGCCCCTCGATCGAGTCGCAGTGCCACTGCGCCGGCGGTAGCAGTGTTCAACACTACCGGCTGCCCTGCCCGCGCCAATCGCTCTAGCACCTCATCGTGGGGGTGGCCAAAGGCATTGGCGAACCCAGCGCTGATCAGCGCCCAATCTGGGCGGGCCCATTTGAGCAGTGCGTAACTCGTCGAGGATCGACTGCCGTGATGCGCCACCACTAAGTGAGTGGCCGCCAATGCGTCTCGCCAAAACAGCACTAACTCCCTTTCTTTACTCGATGACATATCGCCAAGCACCAATACCCGCGCCTCGGCCGTGCTGATCAACAGCGCACAGGATTGGTCGTTGCGACTCAATTCGTCTTGACCAGTGCCATTCAGGACCAAAAATTCAACCGACTCCCAGCGCCATCGCTCTCCATTGCGGCAGGGTTCTCCGGCGAAGCCCAAATGACGCCCAATGGGAATTTGCTGCCGTATCACATCGAGCCCGCCGCTGTGATCACGATCACCGTGACTGATCATTACGGTATCGAGCGCATTGATACCGTGGTCCCTAAAATACGGTAGGAGTACTTTGTCAGCCTGCGTGAGCTGATCCGGTCTCCCGTCCCCCGTGTCATACAACAGGGCACGATCCCCTGACTGCACGATCAGCGCGAGGCCTTGTCCGACATCTAGCACGGTCAGCGTGACCGCCTCACCTGCCTCATTCACGTCAACCGCGGTCAGTGCAGCGCCCAGCAAAAGCGCCATCGCTCGTCGAGGGTAGTGGGCCCAAAGCCCGATTGCCAACACCCCCATAAAAAAACCAATCCAACTCAAACCACTCTGAATCACACCGATCGATCGGCAATACTGCAACACCATCGAAAGCGCGGGAACGAGAGATTCCCAAGTGATTCCACACAGCCGCCACAGCCACTCCGCTAAGGACGGTGTCCACTCTGACAAGACAAGTCCGATCAAACCCAACGGCACCATCACCATGGTCACCAACGGCACTAACACCAGATTGGTCGCCATACCTAACCAGCTGGCCTCACCGAACCAAAACAGCGTCAGTGGCGTCAAAAACACCACCATTTGCAGCTGCAAGGCAACCAAACCGAAGTGCTTTCTATTCCCCCGTAGTCCACAGACGAGCAACCAGGTCGCGCAGGCGCTGAGCCAAAAGCTGGCGCCTAATAACACCCGAGGGTTCCATAACACCATCGCGACTAGGGCGAGCAGTAAGGCCCGATCACTCCGCGTTGACCATCCAAATATTGTGGGCACCTGAGTCATCGCCAGCATTAAATAAGCGCGAGTCACCGGCAACGTCGCGCCGACCAAGACGGCATAAACGCCGGTGATCACAAGCACTGCAATGGCAATACAACGGCTTTGACCATGATCTCCAGGAAAGGTAACAAATCGACGGGGCAAGCCCAATATCAGCTGGCACAGTGCAGCCAATAAACCGATATGCAAGCCGCTAATCACGAGAATATGCACCACGCCAAGATGGCGAAAATCGCGCCACCTGTCGCGATCGATTCCCCGAGTGTCGCCCAATACCAGCGCGCGCAAAATAACCCAGCCTTCTCCTGCTCTCTCAGACCACTGCGCCAATCTTCTCACTCTAAATCGCTGCAGCAGACCGGGCTCATCGACTGTTCGCCACTCACCTTTCAAACTCCCGCTCGCATCGACACTGCGACTGGCAGATCGAGCTTGGTCGGGAACGCTTCCCGGGTTCCATTGACTCGGTAATGGTTTCAGCTGGACGCGACCCGTCACGGTGGCGCCATACTGCATTGCTTTATGTCGCTCATTGTTCGCCACATACTGGCGAATCCACACACGCCGTGGCCCGTGGCAGCCCGGGTCAACGACAACCACCCGATCCAGTTCGGCACTCACCTGCCACTG
>Ga0228650_1000156_pt1 | contig 22786 bp, 25 predicted proteins | sample 62DmetaG_FD_183171 | JGI IMG/M metagenome (GOLD analysis project Ga0228650, IMG submission 183171) | Seawater microbial communities from Monterey Bay, California, United States - 62D | ecosystem: Environmental > Aquatic > Marine > Coastal | place: USA: California | collected 2016-10-28
AAATAATTACTTATGTTTCTTTATATAGGTCCATAATGATCATTGTAGAATTATAAAATATTATATAAAGAACTTAAACTAAATAATTACTTATGTTTCTTTATATAGGTCCATAATGATCATTGTATAATTATAAAATATTATAATTCATTATAAAATATTATAAATAATTATAAAATATTATAAAATATTATAAAATATTATACAATAATTATAAAATATTATATAAAGAACTTAAACTAAATAATTATTTATGTTTCTTTATATAGGTCCATAATGATCATTGTAGAATTATAAAATATTATAATTCATTATAAAATATTATAATTCATTATAAAATATTATAAATAATTATAAAATATTATAAAATATTATACAATAATTATAAAATATTATATAAAGAACTTAAACTAAATAATTACTTATGTTTCTTTATATAGGTCCATAATGATCATTGTAGAATTATAAAATATTATATAAAGAACTTAAACTAAATAATTACTTATGTTTCTTTATATAGGTCCATAATGATCATTGTAGAATTATAAAATATTATAATTCATTATAAAATATTATAAATAATTATAAAATATTATAAAATATTATACAATTCAAAAGATATTTGGCATAGGTTCGTCTTCAAATATAACAGGGTTATAAGAAAAATTACGCCAATCAATTTTATCTTGATTCTCTTTTAATATTTCTATAGCATTTTTGTTTGAAGATAATGCATACCAATCAATTTTATCTTGATTATTTTTTAATATTTCTATAGCATTTTTATTTGACGATAACATAAACCAATCAATTTTATCTAAGTTATCTTTTAATATTTCTATAGCATTTTTGTTTGAAGATAAATACTTCCAATTAACTTTATCTAAATTATTTTTTAATAATTCTATAGCATTTTTGTTTGAAGATAAATACTTCCAATTAACTTTATTTAAATTATTTTTTAATAATTCTATAGCATTTTTATTTTTAGATACTTCATCCCATATAGTATAACTTCTATTATTTTCTAAAAAATGAATAATATCTTTATTATGATTTAATGGCATTTTTAAAATATTTGCTTCTTGTTGCTGTATAATTTGAATGGAATTCGAAGTATTACATAATTCTGCAAAATTAATATCAGACATTTTATTTTTTAATAAACGAATTGCATTTTTATTTTTTGATAAAAAATACCAATCAATTTTATCTTCATTATATTTTAATAAATTTTTAGCATTAGGATTTAGTGAAATATATTCCCAATCAATTTTATCAATATTAAGTTCAAGTAAATGAATAGCATTTTTATTTAAAGATAAATAAGACCAATCTAATTTATTAATATCAATCCATGATAATAGTACTTTTCTTTTATCATTTAAAAAATGCCAATAATGTTTTAAAATAATACTAATAATATTTTCATTAAATATAGATTTATTTAAAAAAATATTAACAATTTTAAATTTAATTGAATCCATTTTAATATAAATAAAATAATTAAATCATTTTTATTTTATATATGTAATACAAAATTATATCCAAATAATATTAAATTATATTTATCAATATATTTTTCATATAATATATTTCTTTCAATACAATATTGTATAAAAATATCCTTATTTGATTCAAGTAATATATATGTATTTTCTATATTTTCAGGATCATCTAAAACATTCCAATATTTAATATTACTTTTAAATACCATACTGTTTTCTTGTATAAGTGTATTTTCATAATATTTAATTGTTAATACATTACTTAATAATCTATATTCTAATCTTTCTTTTCTAGGTAATTTATGTATTTCTACATTACATCTAAACTTATGATCTTTTTTCCAATGTTTAATTTGACATTCTTTAGAGCAATAACAACATAATTTGCATTTGCTACAATATTTAAAATTATTTTTTTCATCAAAGATCAAACAATTTTCGCATTTACGAATATTATCTAAATTCCTAAATTTATTCCATTTAACAATGATCATTTAGATATGTGTAATTATTTAAATCATTTTTTTAAAGATAATTTATGTAAAAACAACTTTAAGAATAATATTACCTCCAACATTAATTTCATCACCAACATATAATTGAGTTTTTTGAATAATTGCTACAACATTACCATTAATAAATGTTTTATTAAAACTACCAAGATCTCTAATAAATATTTTAGATGGATTAATTACTTTAAATTCAGCGTGTAATCTTGATACATTAGGATCACGTAAGATACATATATCATTTTGTCTTGATCTACCAATTTTAAGTCTTTTGTTTTCCTGTATATCATAAAATTCTTTATAACATTTAGAATCATCGATTGATATACAATTTAATCTTATTTTATTTGTCATAAATTGTTTAAAACATTTAAAATTACCAGGTTGTTTAAAATACTTTAAACAAATAGAATTCCATAAATTATTATTTGTAACAATAAGATTATAAATATTTTTAGAACTTAACATATATTTTATAATATCATCAATATTATCAAAATAAATAATAATAGAATCGATTATATCTAAGATCATTTATGTGTTTTTAACTTTGTTATCATTTTTAAATATAAACAACAATCTTGCTAATTATAATTTTTTCTATCAATATTAAAATTAATTTATATAATTAAAAAATCTCGATATATTTATTTGTAAAAAAATGATAACAAAATTAAATTCAAAAAAAATATAAATGAAAAAGATAAGTATTGTAGTAGAAAATAATAGTTATTATATTGTTGATAATAATAAAGAAGATTTTTGGAAATTACGTGGAGATAATTTTGGTGAAAGGTATTGGAAAAGATTCTATAGGCATCCTTATATAGTAAATATTTTAGTGAAAAAGAAACATAATAAACGTAAATTAGAAATATTTTGGAAAAAGAATACAGAAGAGAATTTAAATATTAAAAATTTGAAACAATTAATTTTAGAAAAAGAAGAAATAGAAAAAAAATTAGAATATGAAGCAAAAAAATATGAAAATAAAGTGAAATCTTAATTATATAAAATATTTATTTTATTATTTAATAAAATGAAGATAGCAATTACAGGGAAAATATGTTCAGGAAAATCAACATTAGCAAATATAATTAAAGATAAATTAAAATTAAATAAATATAGTTTTGCAGACAATGTAAAAAAATATGCGAAAGAATTATTTGATATGTCATATAAAGATCGTAAATTAATACAGGATTTTGCAGAAAAATTGAAAGAAATAGATAACACTATTTGGATAAAACAATTAGATAAAAATATAAAAGACAAAGATAATATAATTATAGATGATTTACGATTTGAAAATGAATATAATTACTTAAGATCAAATAAATATTTTATAATAAAACTGTTAATTGATAAAAATCAACAGATAAAAAGAATAAAAGAACTTTATAAAGAAAATGCAAATGAACATATAAAAAGATTAGAACACATATCAGAATTGAATATTGATAAATTAGATGCAGATTTAGTAATTAATACAAATGATATTAATATTGAAACATTAATAGAAATTATAATTCATCAACAGTAAATAAAGGTTTGCATTCTCTTATAAGACTATTCTTATAATTGACCATTTTGCAATTATTAGCAATTCTTTGTAATTTTCTGGCTTTTTCTTTATATAAATCTGACATATCAAGTGTTTCAGCAGTTTTGCTTTGTTCATATAATTTGTCATATGCTTCAATTAATACATCAAATATTTTGCGACTTATATTAATGTATAGATCTGTGGGTGCTTCCATTTCTTGCCATTTAATAGGATCAACTCCCGATAATTTAAACCACTTATCATTAACGACTTTGTATTCATCTTTATAAAAAAAATAAATAATAGCGGCTAAATCATAATGAGCACCTTTTGATCGAATAGCACTTTCAATTAAATCATTTAACATTATGCTTTTGTTATTTTATTTTTTGTTTATATATAATTTTTAATATGGAAATCTCATTAATTTAAAACCAGTTGCTAAACCTATACCTTGTTGTGCGGATTGTGCATAAGTAGGACTTAATATATCTAATATAGCAAAGATACAAGCGGCGGTGGCAGATAATATAGCAATTTCCCAGGTGTTAAGTTTATTAGGACCAATCATATCAAGTAAGTATGCTACAATAGCGATCATAAGACCTTGAAAGAGGTATTTTAGAGCTTTTAAGATAAGTTCATTTATATCTACGTCATACATTTTATTATATATAAAGATATAATTTAAAATCAAATTAAAATGTCTGAAACAAAAGTAGATTATTTAGATGAAGACGAACCATTAAGAAATCAAAATTATGTTTGTGTATCTTTTTTAAATCCTGAGGATGTTATTAAAAATAAAGAAGCTTATTATTTTTCAAAGTTTATTAATAAGTTTTCAGATGATATGTCAGAATTATTAAATAATTTAATTGATAAATACCCAGATAGCAAAGATATAATTACAGGTATTAAAGATAATCATAATTATATTTTTAATAAAAATGAATTAAATGATCAATTAGCATTTTTCAAAAATACGAATGCAGATGATATTGAAAAAGATTTTCATACTGAAAATAATTTTAAAACATCTGTAAGAGGCATTAAAGTAAGAGGTGTATATGATACAGTAGAACAAGCTAAATCACGTTGTGAAACTTTAAAAAAGAAAGATCCATATTTCCATATTTATGTAGCACAAGTAGGATGTTGGTTACCATATGAAAGTCATATAGCATCTAATGTAGAGAATCAAGAATATACAGAATCAGAACTTAATACATTAATGAAACATTATAAAGAAAATAAAGAAAATAAAGATATGGTATTTGATAATCGTAGAACTGATGCTATAAAATCGGTAAAAGATGAACAATCTGTTGAAAATATAACAGATACATTGAATAATACAGAAGATCCATGGTTAAGTGCGAAAGGTTAAAGTTAAAAATGTATAACATAACATTAAAATGAAACAAGGTAATAAACCCTCATTTAGATTAGAATTAAAGAAATTTGATCCTAAAAAAATTAAAGATGACTCTGTTATTGTAGCAATTGCTGCACGTAATAGAGGTAAAAGTGTATGTATAAAAGATATATTATCATATCATACTGGAATACCAATTGGTATGGTAATTTCTCCAACAGAACACGCAAATTCTTATTTTCAACATTTTATACCTAAATTATTGATACACGATGAATATACGCCAGATATAATAAGTAAATATGTTCAAAGACAACAAAAAATATCAGGAAAACATAAAAAAGAATTAGAAACATATGGTTATTCTTCAGTTGATCCTCGATCATTTTTAGTAATGGACGATGCTATGTATGATAAATCTTGGACAAATGATGCAAATATTCGTAAAATATTTATGAATGGAAGACATTATAAAATATTGTTTTTATTAACAATGCAATTTCCTATGGGTATAAGTCCAGCTTTAAGAACAAATATTGATTATGTTTTTATTTTTAAAGAAAATATAAAAAAAAATCGCGAAAGGTTATATGATCATTATGCGGGAATGTTTCCAAATTTGCAAGTATTTGAACAAGTTTTAGATCAAGTTACACAAGATTATGGATGTTTAGTAATAGATAATAGAGCATCGGGATCTAAATTAGAAGATCAAGTTTTTTGGTATAAAGCTGATCCAAACAAAAACTTTAAATTATGTAATTCTGATTTATGGGATATGCAATCTATACAAGATGAAAAAGACAAATTAAGTAATTATGATGATAAAGAAGAAGAAGATGAACAATATGATCCTAATATTGTAGTAAAAAATAGTAAAAATGCTTGTAAAATTACAGTTAAGAAGAAGCAATATTAAAACCTGTTTCAATTACTTCTGGAATATAAGTAGATTTAGTTTCAATATGAGTAATTTTATTCATTGAAGAGTATATATAATAAGTAACAAAGGTTATAATAATATATAAAACAATAAAAGTTAATAAATCTTTAACAGTAATTGTTTGTTTTTTTTCAAAACTATTAATAATTATAAAAATTATTAAAGCTATGCATAATGAATATATATAATACATTTTGTTTTTTATATTTTAAAAAAACGATTTGTTTATACGTATTACCTTAACATCTTTATTTATATCAGATGGTTCTATTATATCATCATTTAATTCCATATCTTCCTTTATATCAATATATTGCATAGATTCTATATCTTTTTTAAATTCTTTTGATTCCATAGATTCTATAGTTTCTTTTGATTCCATAGGTCTTTTTAATCCTATAGGTTCTTTTAATTCCACAGGTTCTTTTAGATTTACAGGTTCTTTTAATTCCACAGGTTCTTTTAATTCCACAGGTTCTTTTAATTCCACAGGTTCTTTTAATTCCACAGGTTCTTTTAATTTCACAGATTCTTTTAATTCCACAGGTTCTTTTAATTCCACAGGTTCTTTTAATTCCACAGGTTCTTTTAATTCCACAGGTTCTTTTAATTCCATAGATTCTTTTAATTCCACAGGTTCTTTTAATTCCATAGATTCTTTTAATTCCACAGGTTCTTTTAATTCCATAGATTCTTTTAATTCCATAGATTCTTTTAATTCCACAGGTTCTTTTAATTTCATAGATTCTTTTAATTTCATAGATTCTTTTAATTTCATAGATTCTTTTAATTTCATAGATTCTTTTAATTTCATAGATTCTTTTAATTCCATAGATTCTTTTAATTTCATAGATTCTTTTAATTCCACAGATTCTTTTAATTCCACAGGTTCTTTTAGATTTGCAGGTTGACTTGATTCTATATATGTATCAGGTTTTATAGAACTTATTAATAAATTAACTGGTTTAATTGATTCTATATTTTGTTGAAACTGTTCAGTTTTTATTGATTTAGTTGGGTCTTTATATATTTTTGTTGATTTAATAGAATTAGTATTTGAATCTACAATAATACCTTGATTACCTAAAATATTTTCTAATTGAATTTCTTTATATTTATTTCTTTTTATTTTTTTTTTATTTGATTTTTCAAATATATTATTTTCTTTTGTTGTTAATTCCTGATTAATTTCAAAATACATTAGTTCATCTTTATTATTTACAGATTCTTTAATTATTTGTGTATTTTCAATTTTTTTTATATTATCATTAATTTCTTGTGATTCTCGATTATCACCTTGTTTATTTTTAGATTCTTGAATATCATTATCAGATTCTTCAGATTCTTGTGAATCTATAGTATTTCCAGGTTGTTCATATTCTTGAATATCATTATCAGATTCTTCAGATTCTTGTGAATCTATAGTATTTCCAGGTTGTTCATATTCTTGAATATCATTATCAGATTCTTGTGAATCTATAGTATTTCCAGGTTGTTCATATTCTTGAATATCATTATCAGATTCTTCAGATTCTTCAGATTCTTCAGATTCTTCAGATTCTTCAGATTCTTGTGAATCTATAGTATTTCCAGGTTGTTCATATTCTTGAATATCATTATCAGATTCTTCAGATTCTTGAGAATGTTGGTGATCTTGAGAATTTTCATTTGTAATATTAATTTCACCACCTACTGTGACTGTGGATAATTCATTTATAATTTTATGTAAAGGAACAAATGATCTTAAAGCATTTTTAATACATATTTTAGTTATTTTTTCAATAGAATTAATGTTATTTTGTTTTTCAATAGATGTAACTTTTTTATAAAATAATAAAGGATTTTTCCAAAATTCATTAGAACATAAGAGACATACTTTATATAAAAACTCGAACCATTCGGGAATATATACTTTAATTGATTTAATTTTAGATTTATTTTCAATAATTTTTATTTTAATACTTTTAGAAATAATTTCTGATAATATTTTTAACATATATTGTGGGGTAGCGTTGTCTTCTTCAATTAATTTATGGATGGTATTCATTTTAGCATCTTGTTTTTGTTTAGACCATTTAGTTAAAAGGACTAATTCATTTTGAAATTCTTTTAATGAAATGCAATTATTTGAAATATTAACAAAGAATTTACATATAGGTATAGTAGAAATATCTAAAAGATGTTCTAAATATTCATTTTTGTTTTCAACCAAAACATTAAGTTTATCGGTCATAATATTATTTAATGAAAAATATAATTGATATATAAAATTATTCGCACATAAATATATCAAATACATTATTTTCTCTTAATTTAATTAAAGCTGTTCGCAGGTAAATAACATCATTCATAGCATTATGTGCATTAGGTAATGATTGAAGTTGTGAAGAATTTGCATAATTATATAATTCTAATAATTTAGGAAATTTGTTATTTTTACATACAAAGTGTTTAGTTTTTCTCATAGAACAACAAAACTTCATATTATTAATTTTATTAATAATATCAATAAAACCGAATCTATAAAGTTCGCTTAATAGAATACAATAATCAAATTGTAAATTATGTGCTATCATACAATTACATTGAAGAAGATCTTTTTCAAATATAGTACAAAAATCATTTATAGTAACACCTTCATTTTCTAATAATTCTTTTGTAATATTATGAAATTGTGAGTTTTGAATAACATCTACTTCATTAATATAAAAGTTTCTAGAAACAATAATATTTAAATTATAATCTAGGATTTCATAACTAATTTGAATCATTCTTGAATTATCATATTTTACTGTATTTTTATAAGAATAAAAATTATTAGAAGAATCTTTTGGTATTAAACCAGTTGTTTCAGTGTCAAATATAATATACATTGATTAATAATAATAATAGAGACATTTTTAAATACTAGGAATCCAAGTCCATTTCAATTCTTTACAAATTTTCTTAAATACTTCTTCATTTTGTGCAATTTTTTGCCTACTTTTTAATAATGGAAATAGTGCAAGGTATTCGGGCATATCTAAAATTAAAAAGAATTTATGTAAAATATAAGAATATGAAATAAAATTTAATCTATTTGCGGGTGCATATTTAATAAATAATGGTTGAGTTTGCATAAACATATTAGATAAATTTTGTTCTAATTCTGGTGAAAATTGAGGTGGTGGAATACCATTAATTCTATTAATAATATATGCAGTATGTTCATAATATTTATGTGTTCTTAATTTTTTTAATATTGTTCTCATAAACTTTGGATTTAATTTAGTCGTATCTGTTATTTTTTCTTTTTTTAATTCATTAAGTATTTTTTCAAATACTTCATTTGGTATATCAGTGCTTTCTTTACCTTGTATTTGTGATATCCATTCTCTAAAATGATTAATTCGTTTGTAACTATAATGAATACCGTCTTTTTTATCATATAACATTATAGGTCTATTTTGTTCTGCTAATAAAACATCTTGATATCCACATTTTAAACATACAATTAAAGCTTCTTGAACTAAATTAGTCATTTCGTTATTACAATTTATACATTTAGAATTTGTAAATTCTCCATCAATATGGTTAATATATTTATTATCTGTTATAGCTAAATATTCATTAACTAATTTTGATTTATCTTTATATTCGCATTTATCTATGTTTGAATCACAATCATCTGTTTGAATATTAAGTGCTTCAAGGATAGTATATTTTTTAGGATTTATTTTTTTAACATTAGCATTTTGATTAACAATGTCATAATAATTAAATAATATTTCACCGACATTTTCATAATAATCAAGTTCATTTTGTTCATTAAGATTATCCAATTCACTATTATAATCTTTTATTTTTTCCCTAATTTCTACATTGGATAACCAAGGTATATCACTCATTGCAATTATATTCAATTCTTTTATTTGTTTTGTAATTTCCTCAATTCTTTTATTTTTAATTTCAAATTTTTTTATACTATTAATATGAATATCGTCTAATGTTGAAATTTCTTTTGTATTATCTACTACGTGTATTCTTTTCTTACTACATCTTTCTTTCATCATATTTAAATACTTTTTGCAAGTTAATTTTTTATATGCTTAATTAATAAATGGGAGGTGGATTATTACAATTAGTTGCTTATGGTGCGCAAGATGTTTATTTAACTGGAAATCCTCAAATTACTTTTTTTAAGGTTGTATATCGTCGTCATACTAATTTTTCATTAGAATCTATACAACAATCTATTAATGGTAATTTTGATTGGGGAAATCGTGTATCGTGTCAAATATCTCGCAATGGTGATTTAGTGCATAAAATGTATGTAGAAGTAGAATTAGAAAAATTATATGATGGAAATAGTATTGTTAATATTCTTACACAAGATTTAGATCGTTATGTTAATTTTATTGGTCATCGTTTATTAAAATCAGTTGAAGTTGAAATTGGTGGTCAAAAGATTGATAAACAATATTCACATTGGATGTATATTTGGAATGAATTATCATTACCTATTGGAAAAATGGATGGTTATCAAGAAATGATTGGTGCAGATTCTGATATGACAAGTTTTAAAGATAATAAAATATATATTCCTTTAGAATTTTGGTTTTGTCGTAATATAGGTTTAGCATTACCATTAATTGCTCTTCAATATCACGAAGTAAAAATAAATATAGAAATAGAATCTTTTGATAATTGCACTTATAATGGAACTGCGTATGTTAAAAATACAACTGGAACAGTTAATAGAAAATCAATTAAGAATGCAACGATTTGGTGTGATTATGTATTTTTAGATACAGATGAACGTAAAAGATTTGCTCAATTATCACACGAATATTTAATAGAACAAGTACAAATGAATGAAAATACAGTTAGTGGAACAAATGAACAAAGTGTATCTTTAGTTATGAATCACCCTGTAAAAGAAATTATATGGACTATTAATGATACTGATAAAGCAAATTTAGAAAATCAATGGTATAATTATACGGATTCTACAGTATTTGCAGATTCTAATAGTGAAGCAATCGATAGATTTGGTAATAATTCAAATTCATTACTTCAAAATACCTTATTTGGTATAGATCCAGATGGAAATAATTCAATTTCTTCAGCTAATTTACAATTAAATGGAAATGATCGTTTTGCAAAAAGAAATGGAGATTATTTTTCATTGGTCCAACCATATCAACATCACACAAATATACCAAGTAATGCGGGTATTAATGTATATTCATTTGCATTAAAACCGGAAGAACATCAACCATCAGGAACATTAAATATGTCAAGAATAGATACTGCAAAACTTGTAGTAAAACCTAAAAAAGGAGGAACAATAAGGGTATGGGGTGTTAATTATAATGTTTTACGTATTTTAAGTGGTATGGGTGGTTTAGCTTATTCTAATTAAATTTTTAATTAAATCTAAAATTGAAAGATTATTTGGTAATTTTTGTAAATATATAACAAAGTTTAAGTAATGTTGAATAGGTTCAACATTTTTTGTATAATATAGTATAATATAATAAATAAAAAACATTGAATAACCAAATACAAGATCAATAGGATTAAAAACATGTTTCAATGTTAAAATTGGTATTATTTTTGCAAAAATAACTCCAATTAAAATAAAATATAATATTTTTTTTGTAGATATTTTAAGATAAATCATATAACATATTAACCAAGATACAAATGATAAAATTAAATAGAAACTAATAATAGGATTAAAAGGTATAATATTTAACATATATAAGAAATACCATAATAAAACATAAAACGAAAAATATTCAGTAATTTTAAACATAATTATTATAATTTAAGAATATAAATTATTTAACAAATATTTTTTTATCTTATCTAATAATAAAGATAAAATGGGTGGAGGTCTTCTTCAACTTGTAGCTTATGGTGCCCAAGATGTATATCTTACTGGCAACCCTCAAATAACTTTCTTCAAAGTAGTTTATCGTCGTCATACTAACTTCTCTATTGAGTCAATTCAACAAACCTTTAATGGAAATGCTACCTTAGGTCAGCGTGTAACTTGCCAAATCTCCCGTAATGGTGATTTAGTTCATAAGTTATACTTACAAGCTAAAGTGAAAGCAGGAACTAATAGTGTTAAAAAGGTTGGACATAAACTCATTGAACAAGTAGAAGTTGAAATTGGTGGTCAAATGATTGATCGTCAATATGGTGAATGGATGAATATCTGGAATGAACTTACACTTCCTAAAGGTAAAGAAACTGGTTTTAAAACAATGGTTAATTATAATGGTGGTGATACAAATGTAAACACAGTATATGTTCCTCTTGAGTTCTGGTTTTGCCGTAATATTGGTTTAGCATTACCATTAATTGCTTTACAATATCACGAAGTTAAAATCAATCTTACATTAGGTTCAAAAACAGCACTTGGTGACGGTGCAACTGTTTCAAATGTAGAATTATGGGCTGATTATATCTTCTTAGATACTGACGAACGTCGTCGTTTTGCCCAATTATCCCATGAATACCTTATTGAACAAGTTCAATTTACTGGTGGTGAATCAATTGCAGCAGGTGCTACAACAACAAAATCCAAACTTTCATTTAATCACCCTGTTAAAGAATTAGTATGGGTTAATAGAGAAGCTACTGATACTGATTTCAGTAATTTACCAACTACAGATTTCCAACTTCAACTTAACGGTAATGATCGTTTTGCTAAGCGTGATGCCAAATATTTCACACACGTTCAACCTTATCAACACCACGAAAATATTCCTGATGGAACAAATATCCACGTATATTCTTTTGCATTAAAACCGGAAGAACACCAACCATCTGGAACTCTTAATATGTCTCGTATTGATACAGCAACTGCTATTGTCGGAACTGCTTCTGGTTCTGCTGCAGGAACTCTTAATATGTATGCTGTGAATTACAATGTGCTTCGTATTCTTAGTGGAATGGGTGGTCTTGCTTATTCTAACTAAATATATTAACAAATTATTTTTTTTCTGTATTAATAATAAATACAAAATGGGTGGAGGTCTTCTTCAACTTGTAGCTTATGGTGCCCAAGATGTCTATCTTACTGGCAACCCTCAAATAACTTTCTTCAAAGTAGTTTATCGTCGTCATACTAATTTCTCTATTGAGTCTATACAACAAACCTTTAACGGAAATGCTCAACCTGACAAACGTGTAACCTGCCAAATATCTCGTAATGGTGATTTAGTTCATAAATTATATGTAGTTTTTACAAACACAGCAAATATTAATGATGCTCGTAAATGCATTAAAAAAGTAGAAGTAGAAATTGGTGGTCAATTAATTGATCGTCAATATAGCGATTGGATGGAAATCTGGAATGAACTTACTTTACCAAAAGGAAAGAAACAAGGATATGATGATATGATTAAAGCAACAGCTTCTACAGCTGCATATGTTCCTCTTGAATTCTGGTTCTGCCGTAATATTGGTTTAGCATTACCGTTAATTGCTTTACAATATCACGAAGTTAAAATCAATATTGAATTTAGTGATACTCCTTTCTCTGATGCCACCTTATGGGCTGATTACATCTTCTTAGATACTGATGAACGTCGTCGTTTTGCTCAATTATCTCACGAATACCTTATTGAACAAGTGCAATTCACAGGTGGTGAAACTATAGCTTCTAGTAAATTATCTGCTAAATTATCTTTCAACCATCCTGTTAAAGAACTTATATGGAAAGGTGATACTGGTAGTTGTGGAAAAGCCAAACTTATGCTTAACGGTAATGATCGTTTTGCACAACGTGATGAAGCTTATTTTACTCTGGTTCAACCCTATCAACATCATACCAATATACCAAATGCTACAAAACATATCCACGTATATTCTTTTGCATTAAAACCGGAAGAACATCAACCATCTGGAACTCTTAATATGTCTCGCATTGATACTGCTCAACTTCAATTAACAGATGCAACTGATGGAACGGTCAAAATCTATGCTCATTCCTATAACGTTCTCCGTATTCTCAGTGGTATGGGTGGTCTTGCGTATTCTAACTAAATCAACATTCAAATTATTTTTATATAAAATATTAGTAAAAATAAATCTAATATATAAAAAATTATTTTCTTAGCTTATATTAAAAATGGGTGGAGGTCTACTTCAACTTGTAGCTTATGGTGCCCAAGATGTCTATCTTACAGGCAACCCTCAGATCACTTTCTTCAAAGTAGTTTATCGTCGTCATACTAACTTCTCTATTGAGTCTATACAACAAACTTTTAACGGAACCCCTGGTATTGGAAAACGTGTAACTTGCCAAATCTCACGTAATGGTGATTTAGTTCATAAATTATATGTAGTTTTTACAAATCCATCAGATGATCATTTAACAGATGGTCGTGACTGTATTGCCAAAGTAGAAGTTGAAATTGGAGGTCAATTAATAGATCGCCAATACGGAGATTGGATGAAAATCTGGAACGAACTTACTTTACCTGCAGGAAAAGAAGATGGTTATAATGAAATGATAAAAGCAACTTCTAATATTGACCCCATTCCGAATACCAAAGCATATGTTCCTCTTGAATTCTGGTTCTGCCGTAATATTGGTTTAGCATTACCGCTAATTGCTTTACAATATCACGAAGTTAAAATCAATATTGAATTTAGTTCTACAGGTTTCTCTGATGCCACCTTATGGGCTGATTACATCTTCTTAGATACTGACGAACGTCGTCGTTTTGCTCAATTATCTCACGAATACCTTATTGAACAAGTGCAATTCACAGGTGGAGAATCAATAAATAGCTCTAATCTTTCTGCTAAATTATCTTTCAATCATCCGGTTAAAGAATTAATATGGCAAGAAACGACTAAAAAAGTATTAGGAAAAACTAAACTCATGCTTAACGGTAATGATCGTTTTGCGGAACGTGATACAAAGTATTTTACTCACGTTCAACCTTATCAACATCATACCAATATCCCAGACAGTGGTTGCAATATCAATGTATATTCTTTTGCATTAAAACCAGAAGAACATCAACCATCCGGAACATTAAATATGTCTCGTATTGATACTGCTCAACTTAAGATATCTGATATTTCAGAAGCAACAGGTGAAGTCAAAATCTATGCTCATTCCTACAACGTCCTCCGTATCCTCAGTGGTATGGGTGGTCTTGCGTATTCTAACTAAATATATAATAACTTATTTCTTTTTATTTATCATATTAGGATATCCTAATGCGGTATTAACCCCTAAAAATAATGAAATAATTGAACTAGTTAAAGCACATTGAAAGTAATAATTATTAAAATTCATAAGTTTAGATGATAATTTATTTAATTTATTAACAAAATAGGAATGATTACCTGTTATAACTGAATAACAAATAAAAATAGAAGATAATAATAAAGTATTTTCAATACCATTGATAAATATTTGTTCAATATTAGATTGTTTAGTAATAAGCATATCTTCATTATAATACCATTGTTTATCAGGTATTATAAAACACATATTAGGTTTTTTAAAATTATGATTAAATAGCATTTTAATTTTATAATATTTTAATTTTTAAATATAGTAAAATATCATAATCATAAATGAATATATTATAAATAAATATATATTTTTAAATAAATGGGTGGTGGTTTATTACAACTAGTAGCTTATGGTGCTCAAGATGTTTATCTTACTGGAAATCCTCAAATAACTTTTTTTAAAACAGTTTATCGTCGTCATACTAATTTTTCATTAGAATCAATACAACAAACATTTAATGGTAATGCAGAATTAGGGAATCGTATTACTTGTCAGATATCTCGTAATGGTGATTTAATTCATAAATTATATTTACAAGTGTTAGTAAAAGTAGATTCAAATCCAATATATCTTCAACCATTTTATGGATATAAAATGATAAAACACGTAGAATTAGAAATAGGAGGACAACGTATTGATAAACAATATGGTGAATGGATGTATATATGGAATGAACTTACAATAGATGAAGGAAAAAAGGAAGGATATTATTCAATGGTTGGTGGTAATAAAGAAAATAGATCAATTAAATTAGAAAATCAAACAGAAGAATTATATATACCTCTTGAATTTTGGTTTTGTCGTAATGTAGGTTTAGCATTACCTTTAATAGCTTTACAATATCACGAAGTAAAAGTTAATATTGAATTTAATTCAATGTCTGATATTAGAGCAACAAATACAGATGATATAATATATGGAACTACAACTACAATAGAAAATAATGTAAATAATTTTGAATCATTTGGTGCAACTTTGTGGGTTGATTATATTTTCTTAGATACAGATGAACGTAAAAGATTTGCACAATTATCACACGAATATCTTATAGAACAATTGCAATTTACGGGAGAAGAAAGTATAACATCAGGAACAATAAAATCATCACGTTTAAATTTCAATCATCCTTGTAAAGAACTTGTATGGTTTATAAGACCAGAAGGAAATAATGGTTCTAATATCAATTGGAATAATTTTACAAATGCAACAAATAATAATGAAAATAAAGAGAATTTAATTTCAACGGCTAAACTGCAATTAAACGGAAATGATCGTTTTGCAGAAAGAACAGGTGAATATTTTTCATTGGTACAACCATATCAACATCATACAAATATACCGAATAATAAAGGTATTAATTTATATTCATTTGCATTAAAACCGGAAGAACATCAACCATCAGGAACATTAAATATGTCTCGTATTGATACAGCCCAGTTGCAAATAAATAGTAAAGAATCAGGATTATTGTATATATATGCAGTAAATTTTAATGTGCTTCGTATATTAAGTGGTATGGGTGGATTAGCATATTCTAATTAAAAAAAAATAATTTAAAAAATTAAATAGCAAGATTGAATTCTTGTTCAGTCCCTTGACATTGTGCTTCAACAACATCAACCCTATAACATTCACCATCAAAATCTGAATAAAGATTTTTAGAGAATGGTGTAGGTGTTTTAACTATTTTTTCTTTCGTATTGTTAGTAATAACAATATAAATGACACCAACGATAAATGATAAAATAAAAGGAATAAATTGAAATTCAAATTTAGAATTAATTTTCATCTGATTCATTAGTTTCACTTGTTGCTTTTAGTTCTTTTAACTCAAAATAATTTTGGTAAGTATAAATATCGAATTCAGGTTTTTTAATTGGATAAAATGTTTTAAATAAATTAACTTTTTCAATATAATCATTTGTATTTAAGTATTTAGTTAAATAATCATCATATTGAGTATCATAATCTAGTCTTTTGGATGATATATTTGTAATATATGAATCACGTAAATTGAGAAGAGTATTTAATTCTTCTTGTTTATTGTTATTAAATGTAACACAGTGTTTTTTAAATTCAATAGGTGTAGATGTGAATAGTTTATACATTTTTATTATTTGTATTTATAATTTTCTCATAAGAACTTTTAAATTGATTATCAATTGATTCAGCTCCATTCATTTTTCCTTCATATGTGTGTAAAGGTACATATTTAGTAATAGTCTTTTGTTTTTTAACGGAACTAATCTTATTTTCATAATAGCCTTGAACTATAACTAAGATTCCAATAAAAACTAATAATAAGATAACATTTTTCATATTTTCTTATTTTCTTATTATAAAATATTATTTAATCAACATTAGTCATATCAATTGTTTCAACTTCATTGAAAGGATCTTTGGATTTAATAGGTTCAATAATTTCTTCTTCTTCATCAGTAATTTCCATACCAAGCATAACAACATTAAGAACTTTTTTAGAGAAATCGACAGGTTTAATAATTTGATAACCTGAATAAAGTAAAGCACTATTAATAACAAGATCTAATAAATCTCTTAAAGATTTATATTCGTCAGTATCATTAATATTTTTAATTTTCTTAATAATAGGATGTAAAGGATTTATTTCTAAAACTCTTTTATTTAACATACCATTAGTATTATTAGTTTGTCCTAATGTTTGTGATTTAATTATTTTCTCCATATTAGCTGAAAATCCATTTTCAGGTGAAGAAACAATACAAGGTAATTCTGCAACTTTATTTGTAATTTTAACATCACTAAAATTAGTATAAGTGCGTTTAATATAATCGCAAAGTGTGTTATAATCTTCTTTTTGTTTTTTCATTAATTCTTTATCGGCATCTGTAGTATTGGGTAATTCAATATCTCCTTTAGTGATACAAGTTAAAGTGCATTCTTTATATTGCATAAGTCTTTGACACATATATTCATCAACAGGGTCGGTCATAAATAGAACATCAAGATCATTTTTCTTAAAGCGATCTAAGAATGGAGATGTTTTAAGTATATCCATATTATCACCAGAGATATAATATATATGTTTTTGATTTTCGTTCATTGCGGTGATATAATCATCAAATGTGATCATTTTATCGGGTGAATTAGCAGAATAAAACATTAAAAGATCTGATACTCGTTCGCGATCTCCGCTTTCTTCATAAACTCCAAGTTTAATATTTTTCTGATAAGTTTTATAGATTTTAAGATAATTATCCATATCATTCATAGCGGATTTTAACATATCAATACTTTTCTTAACCACTGCTTTCTTAATAACTTTAATAACTTTATTTTCTTGTAAAATTTCACGTGAAACATTGAGAGGTAGATCATCAGTATCGATAACACCTGAAATGAAATGAAGCCATTCAGGACATAATACTGCGCTATTATCACTAACAAAAACTTTACGAACATATAATTTAATATTATTTTGTTTTACACCTCTTTCAAATACATTATTCTTAATTTTTTTAGGTAAATATAAAATACCTTTATATTCTATTTGTCCTTCACCACTAATATGTTTATATGTATAAGGTTTTTCATTATCATTTGATAATGATTTATAAAATCCATTATAATCATCTTCAGTAATTTCATTACTTGATTGTGTCCAAATTGGTTTAGTTTCATTTATTAATTGAAATTCTTTGATTGTTTCCGTAATTTTCTTCATTTTCTTAGGTTTTTCTTCAACATCTTCAATTGTAACATCATTTAAATTTGATGAATCAATATTAGAAGAACCTTCGGTAACTGAAACATCTTCTTCTAAAGAAGCTTCTTCATCTTCAACTTCTTTTGTTTCTTCTTTTTTTATAAAAACCTTTATAGGATAATTAATATATTGTGAATGTTCTTTAACAATATCTTTTAATTTATTAATATCAGTATATTTATCTGTAACTTCATCTAATAAAGAACATTTGATAATAGTTCCTTGTGTAAGATTATAATCAGGATGAATATGTTCTTTAAGATTATCTTGAGTGAGTTCTTCAATAACATATTGTCCTCCAGCATCGGAAGTCCATTTAAAATATCCTGAATCTGCTTTTTTTGTAATAATAGAAATTTCGTTTGATACTAAGAATCCTGAATAAAAACCTACACCAAATTGACCAATTAAGTTGCTATCTTTAACTTTTTCCATAAATGCTTTAGTTCCTGAATTAGCAATTGTTCCAATATTTTTAATAAGTTCTTCTTTATTCATACCAATACCAGTGTCGATAATATGAAGTGTTTTTTTTTCTTTATCAGGTAGAAGTGTAATACAATTATCTACTTTATTTTCGGGTTTGTTAATAATACAAAAGTGATTATATTTATCTATACTATCACTAGCATTTGAAATAAGTTCTCTTAAAAATATATCTTTATTAGAATAAAAATTATTAATAATAAGTTTTAAAAGTGCTGAAATATCAGTATCAAATGAAAAGGTTTCAGCCATCTTAGTTGTATTTAATTGTTTTAATTAAGTTTTTATATAGTTTAATTAAATAAAGGTTTATTTGTATATAATTTATTTATATATCAAAATATTAATTATTTTAAATATAAATACTTAAATATTTTTTAATTGTATTTATTTTTTTCGACTAATGTAATAAATGTCTTATATTGCAGAAGGAACTTATGGTTGTGTATTTACACCACCATTAAAATGTAAAAAAAAAACAAATAAATCACAAATTGGTAAAATATTTCAAAATAAAGCTACAATGGAAGAAGAAAAAGAATTAGCAGAGCAAATACATAAATTAGATAAAGAAGGTAAATGGTCTGTTCGTTATTTTGGTGATTGTATTGTTAACATACAAAATATTGAAGAAAATGATGATATTAATAAATGTAATTTAATTGATTTAAAAGAAGCAACTAATATTCATCAATTAATTTATAATAATGGAGGAATAGATTTAGTTAAATTAATTAATAATAATTTAAATAATATTTATATTGATGATCTTATAGAATTATTTTTACCATTATTAAAAGGTTTAGTTGTTCTTAATGATCAAAAATTAATACATTGTGATATAAAACCATCTAATATTTTATATAATTCTGAATTAAATAAGTTATATATTATTGATTTTGGTTTATTAACGACTTATAATAAAATTGGTACAATTGAAAATGATTATTTATTGCAACATTCATATCCTTATTTTCCACCAGAATTTAAAATATATTCAAAATTAATTTTACATAACTTTAATATTAATAGTCAAAGTATACTATGTAATTATGATTTATACAATAAAAAATCTTATATACATTTTATGTCTCAATTTATAGATATTCCTACAGAAATTGATAAACTAATTAAAAAATCTTTACAAAATAAAGATTTATTTAAAGAAAAATTTAATAAAGAATATGTATCAAAGATTGATGTATATTCATTAGGAATGACATTTATTGAAATTATCTATCATATAAAAAAAATTAATAATAATAAATATTATAATGATTTTATAAAAACTGTTATTATTCCTATGATACATATTGATCCAGATAAAAGATGTGATGCAAAAGAAGCATTAAATAGACTTAAAATATTATTAAAAAAATATAAAAAAATATTATCTATTAGTGTAAAAAAAACATTAGTTCCATTGCCAAGACCTACAAAAAAAACATTAATTCCATTGCCAAGACCTACAAAAAAAATAGTTCCATTACTAAAACCTTTAAAAAAATTAATTCCATTGCCAAAACCTATAAAAAAATTAATTAAACCATTACAAACTGTTAAAAAAGTATTTGATATTATAGAACAAAAAGAAATTGATTATGATCAATGGTTGTTATTAAAAGATACAAATATAATATTAGAATATGATAATAAATTAACAGGTTATGATATTAATTTAATATTAAAAAATATAAAATATGTAAAATGTAAAAAAATAAATAATATTTTATTAAAAAAAGAAACGTTATCTAATAAAACTAAATATATAAATTTACCTTTAATAAATAATAATAAATTTGTATTTGAAGAAAAAAAAATATCAAAATTACAAAATAATTTAAAAAATAGACATTTTATACTAGAAATAAAAGAAGAAAATGTAGATTTTTTAATTAAAAAAGATGATTTAAATGTTTTATTTGCGGATGAAGATATAAATATAGGATTAGTCGATATAAATCCTACTTCTTCATTAAATTTAAAAAGTTTAAAAACATATGATATATTTGAAGATTCAAATAGAAAATATAAAATAGCTTTAGCATTTTATACCGCTTTTTATAATTATATGAAAACTACAATTAATGAAATAAATTTAGATTTAAAATATAAATCATTTAAATCTGCAGAAGAATTAAAAAAAAATTTTAATATTAAAATTATAGAATCTAAAAATGAATTTAATATAATAGATGGTGATACATATTATAAAAATATAATTAAATCAATTGATATTAATTATTTGATAGATTCGTATATAAATGAAAATCTATATGATTTAATAAAATGCTCAATAAATAATAAAAATATAAGTGTAAAAAAAATAATACCTTTTAAAGAATATTTTGATTATGATAATTCAACACATACAAATGAATTATTAGTTTATTTTGAATTTAATAATAAAAACTATTTTTTATATTTACGATTAACACATAATTATCAAGATCATAACGATAAAGTAATATATCCTTTATATTTTGAAGAATTAGAAGAAAAATATTTTATATTGGATGATAATAATATAAAAAAACATATTAAAAATTTTGGTAAAAAACAAACAAATATTTTTGATGAAATGTTTTTGCATTATTCAATTGTAAATAAAAGAAAATCCGAATTTTTTTTATTTAGAGGTATGTCAAAAGAATATGATTTTTCAAGAAATAAATCTATAAAAATTAATGATTTTATATCTTTATCAAAAGATGAAGAAATTGCAAATAATTTTGCATCAAAAGTTTTATATAAAATTAAATTATGTAAAGGTGTTCCTTATATTGATAATTCTAAAATAGCAGTTATTTCAGAAGATGAAATTATATTACCAAGAAATTGTGTATTAACACTAAAAAGAAATATATCAAGAAAATATACAGATAAAAATATATCACTAATTGAATTAGAAATAAGTTATAATAATGAAGAAATGGAAGATAAGTATTGTATAAAGAAAACAATAATAAAATTAAAATCAAGTGAATCAAGTAAATTAAGTGAATCAAGTAAATCAAGTGAATCAAGTAAATCAAGTAAATCAAGTAAATCAAGTAAATCAAGTGAATTATAGTAAATTAAGTGAATTATAGTAAATTAAGTGAATTATAGTAAATTAAGTGAATTATAGTAAATCAAGTGAATTATAGTAAATTAAGTGAATTATAGTAAATTAAGTGAATTATAGTAAATTAAGTGAATTATAGTAAATTAAGTGAATTATAGTAAATTAAGTAAATTAAGTGAATTATAGTAAATTATAGTAAATTAAGTGAATTATAGTAAATCAAGTAAATCAAGTGAATTATAGTAAATTATAGTAAATCAAGTAAATTAAGTGAATTATAGTAAATCAAGT
>Ga0228650_1000157_pt1 | contig 22764 bp, 21 predicted proteins | sample 62DmetaG_FD_183171 | JGI IMG/M metagenome (GOLD analysis project Ga0228650, IMG submission 183171) | Seawater microbial communities from Monterey Bay, California, United States - 62D | ecosystem: Environmental > Aquatic > Marine > Coastal | place: USA: California | collected 2016-10-28
AGCTCCTGGATCGTAGGCAAATCATGATCTGCCTGATCCGCAGATAAGGGCAACAGCCAGGACCAACAGGACAACAAGGCCAAATACGCGTAGCGGACACAAATGGTTCGGGGTACAACCATAATTTAGTTTAACAAATACTTTACCTTGGTAGACAAGCGAAAAGTCGCCGATGTACCGCCCCTAAGCCACGGTGCCACAGGCAGATCCAGTCACTGGGTCACACCATCCAGACATCAAGGGGTGCCCTCACGCCGAAGTGCTGAAGAAATCAGATACGGCCTGTATAATGGTAGCAACCTCAGCCAGCTTGCCCTCGCCCTCATAGCCGCAGGCAAGCCGACCGCACTGCGGCTCAATAAAATGGTAGCCACGCTCACGCAGCAGCTTCAGGTTCGCCTGAGTCGCCGGATGTGCCAGCATCTTCCCGTTCATGGCAGGTGCCAACAGCGTCGGCGCACGTGTTGCCAAGTGAATTGATGTCAATAAATCCGGAGCCAGCCCGTGCGCAAAATTTGCCAGACAGTGCGCGGTCGCGGGTGCGACCAGGAGTAAATCCGCCTGATCCGCCAGATCAATATGCCCCGGTTGCCAAGCGTCGACTTCCTGCCAGAGGTCATGCGCGGCAGGGTTACGTGCCAATGTCTGGAGCGTAAGCGGCTGGATAAACTGACAGGCGGATTGCGTGAGTACGGGGAAGACCTTAGCGCCCAATTCCGTAAGACGGCTGGTTATATCCGCAGCCTTATAAGCTGCGATCGAGCCAGTGACTCCCAACACGATGGTACGACCTGACAAATCTGATACAAATTCTGACACCGCGCCAACCTGATGAGTAAACGCAGTATGAACAAGCACCAAGTGCTGGGCTCAAGACTTGCCCCCATTCTCCTTAAGCAATTCAAAACAAATGGCTTAACTACTTCTTCAGTACTCAATGGAGGCAGGCGCAAACAAGCTTACACATCGCCAACGAGCCTTGTATGGGGCGCCTCCCACAAGCAAAGCAAAGGCCAAAAAGGCTTTGAACGGCGGTTGCTACAATCTAAAATGCGCGCTTTATTTCCGCAGCAAACCTGATTGACTCACACTTTTTGCTGCCCCCGCACCATGCAAACAGGATCCATTACAAAGTATAAAGCTTTTCCACAAATTGATCTGCCCGACCGTATTTGGCCGAGCCGCGTGATTCAACAGGCTCCTATCTGGACCAGCGTCGACTTAAGAGACGGAAACCAAGCCTTGGCGATTCCGATGACGGTGGATGAGAAAATTGAATTTTTTGAGCTACTGGTCAAAATCGGCTTCAAGGAGATCGAGGTTGGCTTTCCCTCTGCCAGCGACACCGAATTTAACTTCATTCGTCGCTTGGTCGAGGAGCAACGCATCCCCGAGGATGTCACCATCCAAGTCTTGGTGCAGGCGCGCGAACATCTCATACGTCGCACTTTCGAGAGTTTAGCCGGCGTGAAGCAGGCGATTGTTCATCTGTACAATTCGACATCCCCCTTACAGCGGCGCGTCACGTTCAACAAAAGTAAGGAAGCGATTAAACAAATCGCTGTCGATGGTGCGCGATTGATCCAATCTTTGGTCGATACAATTCCAGACACCCAAATACGGCTTCAATACTCCCCAGAGAGTTTTTCCGACACAGAGGTGGAGTATGCCTTGGAAGTCTGTGAAGCGGTGATGGACGTCTGGCGACCCAGCGAGACAAACCCAATTATCCTGAACTTACCCGCGACTGTCGAAGTCGCGACTCCCAATGTGCACGCTGACCAAATCGAATGGTTCTGCCGACATATGAAGGAACGTAATAAAGCGATTATCAGTCTGCACACTCATAACGACCGAGGTACCGGTGTCGCTGCCACTGAACTCGGTTTAATGGCCGGTGCAGATCGCGTGGAAGGTACTTTATTTGGCAATGGCGAACGCACGGGTAATCTCGATATCGTCACGGTCGCACTAAACCTCTACGCGCAAGGTGTGGATCCTCGCCTCGACTTTTCGAACCTCGACAGCATCCGTGCGGATTATGAACGCATTACGCGCATGTCAGTGCCCGAGCGACACCCCTATGCAGGCGACTTGGTCTTCACGGCATTTTCAGGTTCGCACCAGGATGCGATCAAGAAAGGCATGGATCTACGCGATGCTGCTGCTGATAGTGAACGTGCCCTTTGGCAGGTCCCCTATTTACTCATTGATCCACAGGATATCGGGCGTGACTACGAGGCCATTATCCGAATCAATAGCCAAAGTGGCAAAGGAGGTGTGGCCTATATTCTCGCACGCGACTTTGGTTTGGATCTACCCAAAGCAATGCACCCCGAAGTCGGAGAAGTCATTAATGCTGCCGCAGATGCAGATAGCCGCGAATTGAATCCGGATGAGGTCTACGCCGTTTTTAAAAACGCCTACGTCAACCTTTCTGAACCATTGGCAATCAGCGCGATCGATCGGGAAGATTTTTCCAAAACAGGGGAAGTACGCGTGGAAGCCGACATCGTCTACAAGGGCGAGCAGAGTACCGTAGCCGGGCAAGGCAATGGTCCAATCAGCGCCTTTGTGGATGCCTTGGATCAGCGTGGGATGAAAAACTTCACACTGGTCGACTACCGCCAACATTCGATTGGTTCAGGCTCTAAAACAGAGGCGGCTGCGTATATTCAGATCCAACAAGCCGACGGCAAGGTCTACTACGGCTGCGGCGTGGATCCCAACATCGAACTCGCCGGCCTACGCGCGCTCATCAGTGCCTACAACCGCATGACTACACTTTAATACTCATGAAATTCAGCAAATACCATGCATTGGGAAACGACTACCTCGTTCTCGATCCGATTGATGCACCTGAACTCCCGGAGACCGATGCGACCATACGTATCTGCCACCGTAATTTTGGGCTTGGCTCCGATGGCATCCTCTATGGACCGATACCAACGGACCGTGCTGATTTCGGCTTGCGCATCATTAATCCGGATGGCTCTGAAGCGGAAAAAAGTGGCAATGGCCTAAGGATTTTCGCGCGCTATTTATACGACTGCGATAAGGTTGGTACAGAGCCTTTCACCGTCGATACAATCGGCGGAATCGTCACCTGTAAGATCAGCGAAGGCGCACAGTCGATCACTGTCGATATGGGCAAGGTTACATTTGGCCGCGAGTCATCGCCTTCTACAGCGGCAACGCAGGGGGAGTCGCTGTCTATCCATGGCACCGATTACACTGTTTACATCGCTGATATCGGCAATCCACATTGCGTGGTGCCCCTGAATGAAATTTCAGAGACGCTCGCCTGCAAGGATGGTGCCGCGATCGAAGTACATCCCTCTTTCCCGAACCGCACCAACGTGCAGTTCCTCAAAGTCATCGACCGCAACAATATTCAGATTGAAATTTGGGAGCGCGGCGCCGGCTATACCCTTGCCTCTGGCTCCAGCAGCAGTGCCGCCGCTGCAGTCGCGCATCACATCGGACTGTGCGACGAGACAATCACCGTGCATATGCCGGGCGGTAAAATTGGCATTGAAATTGGTGATGCCTATCAGATCCGCATGACGGGGCCAGCGACGCGGGTAGCCTGCATGCACTTTGATCCTGAAGCACTCGGCTTTAACGTCGATGTTTAGGGCGATGCGACCTTAACGCCATCGATGGCTTTGTCAGAGCGCAGGTTGATTCTGGCTCATACAATGCAGTGCGCCGCCCTCCTGCACGATCTTGCAGCAATCAAAGCCAACAATTTGTCGAGTGGGGAAACAGGAAGCGATGATTTGCAGCGCCTGTGCATCTTGCTCCGGTTGATTGAACGTGGGTACCAACACCGCATCGTTGAGTACTAAATAATTCAAATAACTGGCAGCAAGCGGTCGACCCTCGACCTGGAGTGGATTTGGCAGCGGCAGTTCCACGATTCGATACGGCAAGCCACGATCGGTCCCCATTTGTTGAATGCGTCGCCGATTCTCCTGCAAGGCAGGTGTATTAGCAGTATCAGTTGCCGCGGGCATCGCGACCAATATCCCATCGGCAGCGAAGAACCGCGCCAGATTGTCGATATGGCCATCGGTATCATCACCCGCGAGTCCATCTTTGAGCCATAGCACCCGATCGATACATAGCCCGTCAGCTAAAAGACCTTCCACTCCTTCGATTGAACCAGGGCCCCGCCGATTCGGGTTGAGTAGAACCGCTTCGGTTGTGAGCAAAACACCTGCGCCATTGCTTTCAATCGCACCACCTTCCAATACGAACGGCTGACCGAAACGGCGAAGCTTCAATTGCTCAGCGATCCATTTGCTTGCCGCATTATCCCGTGCCTGCTCAGGGAATTTATTCCCCCATGCATTGAAGGCCCAATCGACTACAGCGAGCTCAGAAGCTTCCGCGTTGACCATAAAAAGCGGACCAAAATCACGGATCCAGACATCGTCTGTTTGGTAATCAAAAAGTTCAATACCCTGCAGTCCACCAGCGTTCTGCAGTGCCGCGATTAGCTCACCTTGGGCAAAGCGCGGGCACAGCACTCGAACCGTCTGATAGCGCGCCGCTAAAACATAGAGCGCGGCCAACTGCTGGCGCACTTGCTGAATCTGCCCAGACCAAATATCCTGACGGACTGGCCATGCAAACCAAACTGCTGCCTGCGGTTCCCACTCGGCAGGTAAACGAAAATCCGAAATTTTGGCGGTCTCTCTAGATGGCATGATTATTGGCAAACCCACGGGGCGCAGGAGTCAGCGGATCAGTATTCCGCCGCAGGCGAACGAGTCAACTCGGCGCACGGCTCAGGATGTAGCGCTCTGGATCTTGCAGCGATTTCCCCTACGGATCTGTATCGAGCATCCGTTGTGTAAGTCCGTCATAACTATCCACGCGGCGATCACGAAAAAACGGCCAGATTTGACGAGTCGCTTCCAGCGCATGTAAATCGCAATCTGCATATAGGATCGTCTCGCAATCTGACGGCGCACGCGCGACAATTTGTCCGTAGCAATCGGCGACAAACGACTGCCCCCAGAATTCGGTAGCGGCCTCCGTCCCGACTCGATTCACTGCCGCCACATAGCAACCGTTTGCCACGGCATGGCCACGCTGCACACTTTCCCATGCGGTATGTTGCGCGTCTCCTAAATCAGCTTTTTCTTCAGGCAACCAACCGATTGCGGTCGGATAAAAAAGGATTTCCGCTCCAGCAAGAGCCGCAAGCCGAGCTGCTTCGGGATACCATTGATCCCAACAAATCAACACTCCGATCTTACCAAATGCAGTGTCCCATACTGGGTAACCTAAATCCCCCGGTGTGAAATAAAACTTCTCCTCAAAACCGGGATCCTGAGGAATATGCATTTTACGATAGTTGCCCAGATAACGACCATCGGCATCGAGTATAGCTGCGGTATTGTGATAAACACCCGCGCCACGCCGTTCAAATAGAGAAGCGATGATGACGACACCCAGCTCTGCAGCCAATGCGCACAGCAGATCCGTTGTCGGGCCAGGAACCGATTCAGCCAGATCGAAATGCGCAGGATCTTGAGTGGCACAAAAATAAGGCGTATTAAATAGCTCTTGTGTACAGATCATCTGCGCACCTGCAGATGCGGCTTCGCGAATACGCGCAATGGTGTAATCGAGATTAGCCTGTCGACTCCCCTGCTCCCGCCCTTGAATTAGAGCGACACGCACAGAACGGTTGGGACGATCACTCATGTTAGAAAATAAAGCGAAGGGCACCCGCGCGCGGTGCGACTCTACTAGTAAACGACTTTATTGAGTGGATACTCAACTATGCCCTCAGCACCATGCGCCTTGAGTGCCGGAATGATTTCACGCACCACTTTCTCATCCAAAATCGTATCAATCGCAACCCACGCTTCATCGGTCAGGCGATTCACCGTTGGATTCCGCAAGGCGGGCAATTGCTCCAAAACCATATCCAGCTTGGCACGCTCAATATTAAGTTTCAGCCCTACTTTACTAGTTGCCTCGAGGGCGGACTGTAGCAGCAAAGCAATGTTTTCAATCTTCTCCCGCTTCTGTGGATTCTCCCAAGCTGCTTTATTCGCAACCAGCACTGTATTTGTGTAGAGAAGTGTATCTACGATCCGCAGTTTGTTGGCCCGCAATGAATTGCCGGTCTCAGTAAGGTCGACAATCGCATCCACCAGATCAGGGACTTTAACCTCAGTCGCGCCCCAAGAAAACTCAACCTCGGCAGAAACTCCGTTGTCGCTGAGGTACTGCTTGGTGATATTTACTACTTCGGTCGCAATGCGTTTCCCCTCGAGATCCTTAACCGTCTGAATCGGCGACGCTTCTGGAACCGCGACAATCCATTTGGAGCGACGGTTGGACGCGCGACTGTACACAAGGTCACAGACCTCAACCACATCCGAGCTATTTTCTCGGACCCAGTCCTGCCCGGTAAGTCCGCAGTCAAAATACCCATGCTCCACGTAGCGGCTCACTTCCTGGGCGCGTACAAAACGGCCATCCAGCTCAGTATCATCGAATGAGGGGCGATACGAACGGGAGCTCTTGGTAATCTGAAAGCCTGCCTTCGCAAATAGTTTGATGGTAGAGTCTTCTAAACTCCCCTTCGGCAGACCGAGCATAAGTAATGGTGTGCTTTCCATAATGAACTGCAAAAACGTGGGCCTTGAAACTCAAGTCACAAGAATAAATTCACGGATTGTGGCTAGTTTGTAAAAAATTGAATTGTAAAAAAATCTAGGCAGGGCATAAATTCAGGAAGAGTACGTTAAACGATGGAAGCACCAAATCCTTTGTCAGCTGGTCACAAAGCACCGCGCTTCGAATTTGAAGAAGCTGGGCGCACCTTCTCCAGTGAAGCAATGAGCCGGCCCTGTTTGCTCTACTTCTATCCGAAAGACAACACGCCGGGATGTACGACACAGGCATGTGCGATCCGCGACGATTGGAGCGCCTTCAAGGCCGCGAATCTACAAGTCATCGGTGTCAGTAAAGACAGCTTGAAAAGCCACGAAAAATTTCGCACCAAACACGCGTTACCGTTTCCGTTAATTTCAGATCCAGAGCACCTCTTGGCCAAAGCCTATGGGGTGTTTGGTAAGAAGACCTTTATGGGGCGCGAATTTGAAGCCGCCCACCGCATGTCGTTCTTAATCGATACAGATGGAACGATACTCAAGACCTACACAAAAGTAAAACCAGCTACGCATGCCGCCGAAGTGCTGGCTACCATCAACCAATTGAACACATAAACTATGAGTAACACACCAAAACCACTCATCGTCATTGCTGAAGATGATAAAGACATGGCAACCATGATTGCCACCCAATTAGAAGTCGCGGGAATGCAAAGTCAGATATGCCATGCAGCGGCGCACGCCCACCGCTTCCTTAAAAATAATTTCGCCAACCTGCTGTTACTCGACTTGCACCTACCCGACAGTAGTGGCTTCACTCTTATGGAGGAGTTACGCAAAAGTGGCGTTGAGGTTCCAGTCATCTTTCTAACAGGTGACAATGCCGAGGTTCAAAAAGTAAAGGGCCTTGAAATGGGTGGTGACGACTACATCACCAAACCATTTGGCTTCCCGGAGCTGGTCGCCCGTATTCATGCGGTATTGCGCCGAGCTGAAACCTCTAATGACGGACATATCACCAAAAATGCCTCGACAATGGACGAGCCGTTTAGCTTTTGCGGCGCCGAAATCAATCCGCATCGCCTGGAAGCAACGTTCCCCGACGGCATCACTGAAAAAATCGGTCGCAAAGAACTTGGCATCTTCGCATTCCTCGCAGCGAACCCCAACACCGTCCTGACACGAAAAAACTTAATCCACTCGGTTTGGGGGGTGCATGCCGATGTGCGCAGTCGCTCATTAGACCAATATATCGTTAAGATTCGTGATCTATTTAAGCGACACGAATTAACGATTGATGCGTTTCGAACCGTGCACGGTGTCGGTTACATCTACGACATTCAGGACAACGACTGATACGATTCGCGTAGTGGCCCGTACGGGTGTCTAATTGAAGAACGCCTGCGTGCGCAATTCATCCATCGTCGTCAAGCCAAGCAGAACTTTCCGTAAGCCATCGTAGCAAAGAGGTCGGTAACCCGCTTTCATCGCTGCTTCGGTTAACTGCGCATCCGAACCGGACTGAGCGATCAGTTTACGCAACTCACTCGTAACGAGTACCAGTTCGTGGAGTGCCACGCGTCCATAATAGCCCGTTTGGCGGCAACAGGCACAACCAGCACCATGATAAAATAATGGCGGCTCTACCGCTTGGGCATCATAGAAATAGTCACTGAGTACTTCTGCTGCCGGCGTATACGCAACCTTACAATTATCACAGATACGAGCGGTTAGGCGCTGCGCCAGAACTGCTAATATTGAAGGTGACACCATATAAGGCTCAATCCCCAACTCCACTAAGCGAACAATTGCCTGAATCGCATTATTCGTATGCAGGGTCGAGAAAACCAAGTGCCCCGTGAGAGCGGCTTCAGTGGCAATTTTAGCTGTCTCTAAATCGCGAATTTCTCCAACCAGCATCACATCAGGATCCTGCCGTAATAAAGAGCGCAACAACGATGCGAAGCTAAGGCCGATCGATTCATTCACCTGCGATTGCACAACGCCAGCCATCTTGGTTTCAACAGGATCCTCAATCGTGCAAATATTAATCGCCTCCGAATTGATCTCATGAAGACTGGCATACAAGGTCGTTGACTTACCGGAACCGGTCGGCCCCGTCACAAAAATCATTCCGTTCGGACTTTGAATAATCCGTTGCCAAGGCTGCAGTATCGACTGCGGCATTAGCATTTGCTCCAAGGACTTGAAGTCTTTTTTGCCGGTGAGGGCTAAGAGACGCAACACGATCTTCTCCCCATGAATAGTCGGGATCGCCGAAACACGAAAATTGATCTGACTCTCGCCAAGTGGCACCGAAAAGCGCCCGTCCTGAGGCAGGCGTGTTTCGGCAATGTTCATATTACAAAGTATCTTAATCCGCGACTTCAATGGCACATACAAAGCCCTGTGCATCTTCAACACTGCTTGCAAACGGCCATCGATACGTAAACGTACTAAGGTCTTTAGCTCTCCCGGTTCAATATGGATGTCGGACGCCCGCTCTTTAATCGCCAACAAGATCAGTGCATCACAGAGCCCTATAATTGACTCCGACTCGGTCCATTCGGACAGTTCTTCAGGCTCCAGTTGACTGAGTCGAGCAGCCTGCGTTTGCTCCAATTGATCAATCAGTTCTTTAACGCTTTTTTCCGAACTATAATACAAATCAATTGCTTCACGAACCTCCGCGGCGAGGCAAAAGACTGGGCTGATTGAACGCCCTGTAATCGCCGCCAAACGGCTGATTAAAGCTTGATTGTGCGGGTCTGGCATTGCCACTGTCAGTACACCGTCAATCGCATACAATGGTACGATAGTGGCTTTGCAGGCAATCTCCCGAGGCACACATGCGAGCGCCTCTGCACGAATAAGTGTCGCGATAGGATCCACATAAGCGTACCCGATTCGGTCACTCCAAATTCGGCAGCCTAAGGCTTTATCGATAAGCGCTGCTTCGATTAAGTACTCAATTAATTCAAGCGTGGCTTCCGGTGCGGATTGCAACGCCCGTGCATAGACTTCATCAGTAAGTAGGATACTCCGTTTTGCCAAGTCTTCACGGATGGTCGTAGGCATCGCTATTGTTTTTTATGTGCCTGCCTTCTGGCGAAGAACATTTTTTTTATTTCTGCCGAATCAACCAATTCGCGACTGTAGGTCGAATTTTGCTGCTCAACGCGCACTTCTTCGAGCAGCGACTCAATCGAGTATAACCGACGCTGCTTGAATTCAGCGATTGGGCCCTGATTGTCGCTGCCTTGACTCTGTCGCTGCTCGCTCATGAATCCAGTGCCTGAATACCCCAGATATCCTGAATCAAGTTACGAATTATTTGTATTATTTCATCCTTGGAGCTGTCTTTGCGAATGTAGTAGGTCGCGCCCTGCTTGACGCTGTCTTCGACCACTTGCCGCGTCGCCATTGACGAAACCATCACCACCACCGCATCGGCATCCAAATCGACGATCCCACGTAAGGCTTCAATCCCCTCAACCACTGGCATATTCACATCCATAAGCACCAAATCAGGCTTTACTGCCTTATATCTTTCGATCCCTTCCCGGCCATTGGAGGCCTCGACGATAGTGGTTAAACCAAGCTGACTGAGGATCAGTCTAAGATATAATCTAAGATGCTTTTCGTCATCGACAATGAGCGCAGTTTCGGGACTCCTCATAGTCCTAATCAATACCAATGCGAATCGCCCCTAGCGAGGTCGAAGCCCTAAGAAAGGCACTGACTTGACGCGCGTTTAATGGCTAGCTTAGCTCTCTTCCTTGCTTACCGACCTCATCCACAAATTCAGTGCCTTAGATGCGGGTATCGTCGCACTCTATTTTATTGCGGTACTCGGGATCGGTTACACCCAGTCGCGCAACAGCAAGAATTCCGAAGACTTCATAAATGGCAGCCGACAAATGCCTTGGCTGGCAGTCCTTGGCTCTCTGGTCGCAACCGAAGTCAGTGCATCTACCTTTCTGGCGACACCTGGAACCGGCTTCTCCGAAAACATGAATTATCTACAGATGGGCATTGGTTCGCTGCTGGCGCGCATCTTCATCGCATGGTTTTTCCTCGGTGCTTTTTATAGCATGAATAGCCTGACGATTTATGATTACCTCGGGAAACGATTCGGGAACCAAACTCGCTATTGTGCTTCGGCATTGTTTATCATTACGCGACTTTTAGCCTCAGCAGTTCGGTTGATGATCGCCGCGATGGGACTAAGCCTAATACTTGATCTACCGTTCATCGCCTGCCTCACGACCTTCACCGCAGTCGCCATCCTCTATACTGGCAGTGGAGGGATTCGGGGCATCATATGGACGGATGTGCTTCAAGCCATCGTCTTCATTAGCTGCGGGATCGCAGTGTTCGCGTATATCGCTCATACGATTGGCTATACGACGATACTAGAGGTGGGTGCCGCCGAAAACCGCTTCGAAATCTTTCGCTTTTCACCGAGGGGCGAGTCTAGCGGTGCCGGCGCCTGGCTCAACGATCCCACCCTCCTCTATATTGCCATTCTCTTTGGTTTTCTCAGTACCACTGCTGCATTCGGCACCGATCAAGACTTAACTCAGCGCATGCTCACCTGCACAAACGTAAAAGCCGCTCGGCGTAGTGTTATAATGAGTGGCTTGATTTCAGTGCCAATCGCCGCCCTCTTTCTATTCATTGGAATTGCGCTGTTTGCTTATTACCAGATCCACACTGGAGCACAGTTGCCGGTTGGGCCCGATAAAGTGTTCCCCTGGTTTATCGGCAACGAACTACCCAGCGGGCTACGAGGCTTGTTATTGGTCGGTGTCCTGGCGGCTGCGATGTCGAGCCTTGACTCAGCAATGGGAGCGCTCAGTTCGTCGGCCTTAGTCGACCTGTATCGACCCCTTATTCAAAAGCCGAACAATCGCGCGAACGACATTTGGGTCTCCCGCTTATTTATTGTAATTTTTGGCTGTATCCTAGCTACCGTCGCTTACGCGTTGAAAGACGCCAATGGCTTCCTATGGCTAACCTTTAAAATCGGGAGTATCACTTATGGCGCGCTACTCGGCATCTTTCTAGTGGGGCTGTTCAGTCGACGGGGCCGCGATACCGGCAACTCGGTAGCGATGCTCAGTGGTACCCTGGTCTGTGGGCTACTTCTTCTGCTCATCGAGAAAGGTCTGTTGGCGATCGGTTGGTCTTGGCTTATCCTAATTGGTACCGCTTGGACCTTTTGCCTCGCTTATTGCTGGACACAAAAAAGCCCCGCGAACTAATCGACAGGGCTGTACTGTATCGGAAGCTCGCTTGAGAGCTAAACGACTCAGGATTACTTCGCGCAGCAAGAAGGTGTGAGTGCACTGGACGCTTTCGCTTCCTCTTTCGCACAAGACTTTGTCTCGCAGGCAGACGCGCAGGTAGCTTTTTTGCTACCACATGCTTTAGCGCAGCTCGTGGCACAAGCCTTCTCTGCGGCTTTACCTTTGGCAGCACTACCGCAACCACCGCAACTAGCACTGGCAACCGCTGCTGCCGCAAACATGAGAACTGGGATCAGGAATAATTTTTTCATATTTATGATTGTGAATTAACGTGTGAGAATAGCTACTCTGTTTCAAATAGCAGACGAATGTTTCAATAAACAGCAATGAGACATGTGAAAATGCCACATTATTCCAAAAAATCCACTCGATAAGTCGAAATTTTATGCTGCCTTGGTTCGAAAACGGTAAATTCCCCCTCTATCTGGCTCCAATGGCGCGTTTTACCGATGTGGTCTTCCGCCAACTCTGTAAAGAGCAGGGTGCAGATGTGATGGTCACAGAATTTGTGCAGGCCGATGCGATCATCCGCGGCGATGATCGACTTTGGGAAACGGTCGACTTCACCGAAGCGCAACGCCCCATGGGAATTCAAATTTTCGGCTCCAACCCAGGGTCTATGGGTCAAGCAGCGCGCCTGCTGACCGATCGCATGCAACCGGATTTTATCGACATCAATTTCGGTTGTCCCGCCGAGCGCGTGATCTGCATGGATGCGGGGTCATCGATGCTCCGCAACCTGCCTAAATTAGCTAAAGTTACTGCGGCAGTCGTTCAAGCAGTGCCCGAAACGCCGGTAACGGTAAAAATTCGTACGGGTTGGGACGAGCGCTCTATCGTCGCTAAAGAAGTCGGGCATATTGCCGAGTCTGAAGGTGCGCAAGTACTCACGATACATGGGCGGACTAAAGAACAAGGTTACCGCGGCGAAGCCAACTGGCCCGTAATTGCTGAAGTCGCCGAGCAACTATCAATCCCTGTGATTGGTAATGGCAACATAAGCAATGCTGCGGATGTCCTGCACCTACGTGCGCACACTCCCTGCGCAGGCCTCATGATCGGGCGCGCGGCACTTGGCTACCCGTGGATTTTTCGTGATATCAAGCATACGCTGGAGCACGGCAGCGTGCCATCTCCTCCGAGTGTCGCCGAGCGCTGGGAAACCATTATTGAGTATGCCCGCAATATAATGAACCGCCCCTTCCGCGAACAAAAGCACAGTGACCTGCGTTGGATGCGCCCCAAATTCATTGCGCTCACTAAAGGAATGCCAGGGTCACGGAAAATTCGTACGGCACTCGGAACGGTGATTCAATTGCCCGACTTGGAACGCGTAGCCGCCGAACACACTGAGCAGTTTGGTGAGGATGCCACCCACGAGTGCTCGGAAGCGCCGTGATCACACGCATATCAGCCTCACACTGAAACACACCTACCGCCAATGAATCGCATACTTTTCTTGTGCATGGGTAATATTTGCCGCTCACCGGCTGCCCATTGCATCTTTCAGAAACGAGTCGATAGGGCTGGCTTAAGCGAGCACTTTGAAATCGAGTCTGCCGGCACGCTCGACTTTCATCGTGGCGCCCCTCCAGACACGCGTATGCAGGATGCGTTACGCCGGCGAGGAGTTCCAATTATCGGACGCGCGCGCCACCTGCTTGCCAGCGACCTCGAGTACTATGATCTCATTTTAGCCATGGACCAAGCTAATCTACGTGATGCCCGCCAGCTCGATGCAAGCGGCGCACTTCACCACAAGCTGAAACTGTTTTGCGATTTTTGTACGCAGCGTTCCGAAAAGGAAGTTCCCGACCCCTACTATGGTGAGGGCGAGGGTTTCGAACTCGTCCTCGATATTCTCGAAGACGGTTGTGCCAATTTACTGAAGCACTATCAACCAGAGTAACCCTCGAGCTCATCCCATGCCAAGACTGCACTTCGCGAGCGCAGCGACGCTGCCCGAGGAGACGACATCAACTGCAGCAAGGGAGCTATTCCTGATTCAACAGGTGCAGCATCCGTCGATTCGCTGCCGTCTTGACAGCACGCGACCGCACTGACACATGAAACCTTTCAACGCTTACTCCATATTGAACGATTACCGCAATGGCATCTCCTACAGAAGTTCGTAAAGGCAAGGTCCTCGATTATCAAGGCGCACCGCATCTGGTTCTAGATGTACAACACCGCACGCAGGGCCGTCAGGCTGGCTTCATGCAGGTTACGATGCGCAATTTAAATACCGGCTCGTCGACAAACACCAAAATCCGAACCACTGATAGCGTCGACATTCTGCACACTGAAAGTATAAAACTGGAATTCAGTTACATCGACGGTGATGGCTACCACTTTATGGAGCCAGAGACTTTTGAAGATATTATTCTCGAAGAAAAACTGGTTGAAGACGCCAAGGATTTCTTAGTTGAGAATCAGGTTTACAGTATTCTTCACGTCGATGAAAAACCGGTGCAAATCGACTTGCCTGCGTCCATAGAGATAAAGGTCGTTGAATCGCCTGAGGGAGTCAAAGGCGACACGGCTTCCAACGTGCAAAAGCCGGCAAAACTGGAAACTGGATTAACCATACAAGTTCCCTTATTTATAAAAGAAGGTGAGTTGATCAAAGTCAGCACTGCCGAACGCACCTATCAAGGTCGCGCATAGGTCCTCGCCATTCCTCTGTGCTCGAGCTAGCTCCCTGAAGTGGGACTGCAGGGCGCAAAAAAGCCCCGACCTTCGATCGGGGCTTTGCTTTAAAATTGAAAGGCGTTAAGCGACACGCTCGACAATCAGCTCCGGCGGGTTCGGACGCTTAGGCGCGAGCCTGTAAGCGGTCTTCAAGTACTCCAGCGCCTCTTCCATCTTCGCTTCGTCATTATAGTGAATCATCATGAGTGGCTCACCTTGCTTCACCTGAGTCCCTACTTTCTTAATTTCTGACACACCCACTGCTGGGTCATATTTACCATTCTTGCGCGTAGCCAACTTCTGCACACCTTCTGCAATCATGCCGGCATTGATCGTATGCACATAACCGCGTTTCGGTGCGGGCAACTTGCGTACGTGTTTCGCCGTCGGGAACTTATCCGGATTATCAATTAAAGACGTATCTCCACCCTGGGCAGCGACCATCAGCTTAAACTTCTCCAGCGCTGAACCATCCTTCAAGTGGCGGAGTACAGTCTGCTTCGCTGACAATGTCGATCCGGCAACACCTGCCAAGCGAACGATCTCCATCCCGAGCTTTAATACCAGCTCTTGCAAATCTTCCGGCCCTTCACCTTTGAGTAATTCAATGGCTTCTTTGATCTCCAGCGCGGTACCGACGGTATCACCCAGCGGCTGATTCATATCCGTAACCAAGGCGACACAACGACGCTTCATCGAACGGCCGACCCGGGTAATGGAACGCGCCAGTTGCTTCGCTTGCTCCAGATCCTTGATGAACGACCCGTTGCCCCACTTAACATCGACGACCAGTCCCTCGGCGCCCTCAGCAAGCTTACGACTGAGCACCGAGCCTGTAATGAGGGGCAAACTGGGAATGGTACCGGTTTGCTGACGCATCTTAAACAGCATCGCATCTACGGGAGCGATCTCTTCATCCTGCTGTATGAACGTGCAGCCGACTTCCTTGAGTTGCGCCTTGAAGCCTTTTAAATCCAATACTGGATTGAATTTCGGGATCGACGAAAGCTTGTCGAGATTACTGATCACATGCTCCTCATCGACACCATTCATGGTGGGCATGACCACTCCACAAGCGGCCGCCAAGGGGCCGAGAACCAGCGTGGTTTTGTCGCCCACACCCCCCGTTGAATACTTGTCGATTTTCGGACGCGCGATTCCTGTAAGGTCAATCACTTCACCCGAAAGCATCATTTCTTCGGCAAAAACTGCAGTCTCTTGCGCCGACATGCCTTGGAAATAGACCGCCATCGCCAAAGCTGCCTGCTGGAACTCGGGTAAGTCTTCATCGAGGATTGAATCGACGATGTAACGAATTTCCTCGTCGGTAAACTCACCGCCATCGCGCTTCTTCTCAACCAGATAACTGAAAGAGGGCTTGATGAACTTTCGGGCGCTAATTATTTTTTTTCTCATTAGAGTATCGTTTGTACAAACTTAGGTTGCCTTTGCTATCGGCATAAGCCTTTATGCATTAGGCGATTAAGTACTTACTTGTCGAGCTTAAAATACCACAGCCACAAAAAGTAAGGCTCCCGACTTTCATTTCCCTGCATTCAGGCTACAGATCTGAGGGTTCATTCCTTATACCTGTTGGCATCTGTGAGCTTGACCCCTGCGCCAGAGCTTTTTCCTTGGGCGCATGCAGGTCTGGTTCAACCCTTCTCAAGCCATCGAAACCGCGCTCCAAGCTGTTGCAGTGGAAAATGCTGGCTTCGGTCCAGAGTTTACCGCCGGTGTACGGCCGGCAGATCCAAAATTTGGTGATTTTCAAGCCAATGGGGTTCTCGGCTATGCAAAACGGATACAGGCCAACCCGAGGGAATTGGCACAAAAGCTTATTGATGCGGCGCAAGCCTCCAAGTCCTTCGACCCTAAGCTGGTTGAACTGACACTTGCCGGGCCTGGCTTTATTAATTTCAAGCTCACCCGCGACTTCCTTTGGCAATGGCTGCAGGAATACTCCACCAAAACTCATTTCCAAGCGGGCGCCGCAAAAATCAAGCAACGACGCCGCATCGTCATTGACTACCCAAGTGCAAATACGGCCAAGCAAGCGCATATCGGCCATTTGCGCCCCATGGTCATCGGCGAAGCGATCGCCCGCATGCTCGACTTTTGCGGTGCGGAAACGACTCGTGACAATCACATCGGCGATTGGGGCACAAATTTCGGTACGCTCATCATGCAGATCAAGCGTGAAGGCATCGCACTTGATCAGTTAGGCAATGAGGCCCTCGCCACATTGGATCAACTTTACAAAGACGGTTCTGCGCTAGAGAAGGAGCAACCCGAACTTAGGACTGTTTCCCGCGAAGAGTTGGTGCGATTGCAACAAGGCGACCCCGAAAACACCGCCCTTTGGCAACAGATCGTCGATATCTCGAAAGTCGCCTTCGACCGCCTATTTGAACAAATGGGGGTCAAGGTCGACCTCACGCTCGGCGAATCCTTTTACCGCGACAAGGTGGATCGCATTTACCACGAACTCACTGCAATCGGCTTAGCTGAAGAGAGCGCAGGCGCGCTCGTGGTCTGGCATGATGAAATTAAGAAATTCGCTCGCGATAATGAGCGGCCCTACCCCTTCAATATTCGCAAGCAAGACGGCGCGTCCAATTACGCCACCACTGATTTAGCGACAATCCTGTATCGCGTGGAAGCATTGCACGCCGAGGAAGTCATTTATTTGACAGATGCGCGGCAGCAGGATCACTTCCAACAGCTTTTCCTTACTACCGAAAAATGGTTTAAAGCCAAAGAATACCCACTGCCCGTGATGCGCCACGTCTGGTGGGGTACCATTTTAGGCGAGGACAAAAAACCCTTCAAAACTAAGTCGGGGCAAACCATCAAACTACAAGCCTTACTGGATGAAGCGCGCGAACGCGCATTCCAAGTCGTCACTGAAAAAAACAGCGAGCTGAGTGAGGCGGAACGTTGCAGCATTGCCGATGCAGTCGGCGTGGGAGCCCTTAAATATGCCGACCTTTCGTCCAACCGTACGCAAGACTATGTCTTTAACTGGGATCGCATGTTGAGCTTCGAAGGAAACACCGCCCCTTATCTGCTCTATGCGGTGGCACGAATAAACAGTATTTTCCGCAAAGCCGGGATCGACCCGGAAGCTCCATTGCCGCAAGCCAGCTCACTGGAAACGGCCAACGAGCAGGCGCTTGCACGCAAACTAATGGGCTTTGTCTATGCGCTGGAACTTACCCTCAATGACCTGCGACCGCATTTCCTATGCACCTACCTCTATGAATTAGCCGGCACTTATAGTAGTTTCTACAACTCTGATAAGGTCATGGTCGACGATCCGGCTCTTCGAGCACGCCGCCTATTGCTCTGCGCACGCACGCGCACCGTCTTGAAAACCGGCCTTGAGCTCCTCGGCATCACCGTGCTCGAGCGTATGTAATCAGTCGAACCGCCAACGGTAGTGCATTGAGGACAATGCCTCCCGCCCCGCAGCGGTGACACGAACCACATCTTCAATCCGGCAAGCTCCGATTTCCGGATAGTACAATCCGGGCTCAATCGTAATAACGTGCCCCTTACGTAGGCGTTCTGCATGCGTGGACACTCGTGGGGCTTCATGTACTTCCAGGCCTAATCCATGGCCAGTTGAATGAATAAAGCCGACAAAGTCATCGCCGCGGCGCTCAGTCACAAAGCCCCGCTTCGCAAAAACCTCACAAGCCGCCTTGTGAACATTGGCAGCACTCACACCTGACTTTACCCGAGCAAGCGCTGCCAACTGAGCGATACGAACAGTATCGACCAGTGCAGATTGAGCATCGCTCGCCTTGCCCTTAAGAAAAGTTCGCGTCATATCACCGTGATAACCCGTGCGGCTAATACGCGGAAATACATCGATAATAATCAATTCATTCGGACGCAGTGGGCCATGCCCCACTTCATGCGGATCACAGGCTTGGACTCCTCCTGCAACGATGGTGTTGTGCGCCACGGCACCTTTACTTAAACAGGTCTGATCAATCACTTGGCGCAGTCGCTCCGCGGTTAACGTGCTGCCCTGATATTTCAGGCGTTTCCCATCAATCTGCGCTGAGCGAAGCACTTGCTCGGCGGCACGAATTCCGGCAGCACTCGCAGCATTGCCGGCACGAATGGCACGTGCTTCGTTATCACTTTTGATCGCACGCTCAGCAAAAAAAGGCTCCTCACATGGAGTTAAGCTAACTCCAAACGACTGTAGCTTCGCATAATAAAGTGCAGGGAAAGTAGCCGGGATTTCTACATCACGCAGCCGCCCCTTCCTTACATAGTAGTGGATTAACTCAGCAGGGCCGACCGCATGCGCTGGGATACGGAGTTGCTCCGCTGCCGCAGACTGCTCGACTTCCAATAAATACACTGCATCGACTTTTGAAAGCGCACGGACACGACTATATTCCAAACGGTTGACTACTGCGAAGCTTCGTCCCTTCATCACTCCACATAAAAATGGGTCGGGAACAAAAACCCCCGTCAAATAGAATGCATCGGCTGATTGTTCCGAACTCGCATAAAGAAAACGAGCATGTGAAGATTTACTTTTCATAGAGGGATCCGAAGTTTTGGATCTTTATACACCCCCACCGCACTGTCACGTCTCATCTCTTGAAGCTCCAGCCTCCATTGTCGAATCGACTGATTTTATTCTCGGTCACCCTATGCCTATTACTGACGGCCTGCCACCCTGAGTCTGAGCAGAACAATGCGACGGCGGGTCCAACGACTTATTTCCCAATCCGCATTGGCGCACAACTCGCGCACCTTCAACTGGCACTGAATGACGCGGAACGCAGCAAAGGCTTGATGTTCCGTAATCAATTAAAAAGCCACCGTGGCATGCTTTTTATATTTGAGCGACCTGCGCAGCGACATTTCTGGATGCGTAATACCCGGATCCCCCTCGACCTGGGCTACTTTGATTCGTTCGGAAAGCTAAAGGAAATCCACAAGCTCTACCCTTACGATGAAACTTCAGTTGCTTCACGCAGCAGGCAGATTCAAATCGTCATTGAAATGAATCAAGGCTGGTATTCTCAACAGGGAGTTCTTACGGGTGCACAGATTGACCTTCAGGCCCTGAGTCAGGCCATCCGCAGCCGTGGCTTCGACCCAAGTGACTTCCAACTTTAAACAATTCAAACGAATGCAGAACGAAGCAACGTACCTCAAAAAAAAGCGCACCCATCAACCGCCTCGTAAGACCCGATTGCGCGGTTACGTCACGCTCATCCTCCTGACGCTTGCAGCGTTCTGCCCGATGTTCTTATCCGATGTCATCTGGTCACCCTATGATACAGTCGAGCGCAGCGCATATACTTCACTGGAAAACTGGCAGGAAGCATGGCATCCACAAAACATTCGGCGATACGATCCCATCAGCACCACGACTTATTTCATCGAACAGGCACTACCATTGCCTCTCGCACCCCTGCACTATGGAATCAACCTAGTACTGCATCTAACTGCAGCGATCTTGCTTTTACGCCTCTTACAAAGATTGAAACTCAACGGCGCCTGGATCACATCACTTGTATTTGCATTGCATCCGGCAACCCTGCAGACGCTCTTTTGGTCAGGGTACCGAAGTGAATTTGTCGGACTTATCGCTATTTTAATGGCACTGCACTTTGGCACCCGTACCCTAAATAGTAGTCATTATATCAAGCTCCTCCTGATCACCATTGCAGCCTGCATCATTCATCCTGGAGCCTTCGTCATTCCTTTTATTCTAATGCTTCACACTTATTGGCAAAAACCAAAATTTGAACTGCGCCATATCAACTACGTCTTACCGATCCTGTGTATCTGCCTCTTTGTTGCTCTTTGGAAGGCAGGTGCAGTCACAAACAGCAGCTCCATTATTTCCTTAGACTCCTTCAAAATCACCAGCCAAAATCTTTACTTCTACTTAAAGCAAGCCTTCATACCGATCGATGGCTGGTTATTTTACACGGTAGATCCGGCAACCATATACAGTTCAAGTACGGCGATCTATTTACTCCCGCTACTGCTGTTTGCTCCCATCTTTATTCTATCGTTTTCGAATCGTCGCAAGTCTTGGGCACGCGGCACTTTGCTTGGCGCGCTCGGCTATTTACTGTTATTGATCCCCGGACTCATCAACCACGGAGCCTTTATCGACGGGAGTTTGGCGTATGAAGATCATGGCCAGTATATCGCTTTACCTGCCCTCGTGGCTCTTGTCTTCTGCGGGGCTGCGACCATTACCCGTCACTTCGCGGCAGGAGCTCGAAAAACCTGCTTCACCGGACTCACAGTTCTCATTGCTCTCGAATTCATGACCACTGTTTCGTTCGCAGCCTATGCCGTAAGTCAACCCGTACAAATGTGGCAGCAATTCAGCAAGCAATGGCCCAACTCTAGCTTAGCCAAAATTGCCTATTTTGAAACACTGCGCGCAGACGCACCGGACTCCCTTTCAAACAAAGAACTGATCCAACACCTTGAGGTGATTTTAGAGATGGACTCCAACAACCTAAAAATGCGCACGCTCTACGCTCGTACCCTTCGGGAAAGACGCGAGTATAGCAATGCCTACCGTGAGTACCGACGTATCCTACAAGAAGCAGAGTCAAATGTAGACTTCCTCAAAGAAGCAGTTGAATTTTACGAACAAATTGGCAAACAATGGGAGGCTAATAAACTGCGTGATCAAATCGACAGCCTACCGCAGCACGAACAAACAAAATTTCAAAACTCCACGAATTAATTACTATGAGCGATCAAAAGACCCCAAATCTCGGAACACTTGCACTTCATGCGGGCCACGACCCGGACACAACTTCCGGTTCTAGAGCAGTACCCATTTACCAAACGACGAGCTATATGTTCCGCGATTCGGAACATGCAGCGAAGCTCTTCGCGCTCGAAGAACTTGGGTATATCTATACCCGTATCATGAATCCCACCACGGATGTCCTTGAAAAACGCGTCGCCGCGCTTGAAGGAGGTGTTGCCGGACTGGCACACGCCAGTGGTCAAGCAGCCATCACCAGTGCCATCCTCAATATTGCACAAGCAGGCGATAATATTGTGTCCGCGTCACAATTGTATGGCGGCACCTATACCTTGTTTAAATACACCCTGCCCAAACTTGGCATCGAAGTTCGTTTCGCAGATGCGGAAGACCCGGCAAGCTTCGAGCCGCTCATCGATGCGAAGACGAAAGCCGTTTATGGTGATACTGTGGGTAATCCAAAACTAAATATTTTCCCTTTCGAGGAAGTCTCCGCAGTCTGCCAGAAGCATCATTTGCCGCTCATCATCGACAATACCGCAGCTTCGCCGGCAGTATGCCGCCCCTTGGAGCACGGCGCCAATGTAGTCGTCAACAGCTTAACTAAATACCTTGGCGGCCACGGCACCAGCATTGGTGGCATCGTGGTAGACGGTGGCAATTTTGATTGGGGGAGCGGTCGTTTCGCTGAATTCACGACACCAGATCCGAGCTATCATGGCTTAGTGCATTGGGATGTTTTCAAGGCCTTTGAGCCTGCCGGTGGTGCGAACATTGCCTACATCATGAAGATGCGCCTGCAATGGTTGCGCGATACCGGTAACTGCGCCTCTCCCTTTAACTCATTCCTGCAAATTCAAGGGATTGAAACATTGCATCTACGCATGGAACGCCACTGCAGCAATGCACTCAAAGTCGCGGAATTTCTTTCTCAGCACCCGGATGTTAGCTGGGTCAACTATCCGGGACTCGCCAACAGCCCGCACCGTGCCGCCGCGGATAAGTACTTTGATGCGAATCGACACGGCGGCCTCCTCGGCTTTGGCTTAAAAGGAGGCAAGGAAGCCGGTGCAAAATTCATCGATAGTCTGCAGGTCTTCAGTCATCTCGCCAACATTGGCGATGCGAAATCACTCGCCATCCATCCGGCTACGACAACTCACCAACAATTAAGTGAGGAGCAGCAAGCATCTACCGGAGTGACGCCTGATTTTGTACGTCTCTCAGTAGGCATCGAGGATATCGACGACTTGATAGCAGACTTAGATCAAGCGCTGAAAGCCTAACACTGGCACCGAGCCATCGGCTCTAAGAAGCAATTGTCCTACCCTTATCTGCCGCA
>Ga0228650_1000163_pt1 | contig 22635 bp, 21 predicted proteins | sample 62DmetaG_FD_183171 | JGI IMG/M metagenome (GOLD analysis project Ga0228650, IMG submission 183171) | Seawater microbial communities from Monterey Bay, California, United States - 62D | ecosystem: Environmental > Aquatic > Marine > Coastal | place: USA: California | collected 2016-10-28
AGAGTAAGTCGACGCCACTTTTATAAAACCCCAATCTAGTAATAGGTTGGGGTTTTTCTTGTTATGTACATCACAAATTATAAATGAATAAAAAAGGATATGTATATCACCAAAATTGGATTCCTATTGTCCGGCAATTGTCCCTTTTAAATCATACTAGAACATGAATATTCATAAATTATTTAATTAATTTTGAACTTTGGAATGGATTGATGTTTCATATCGCCTATTTTAGAGGCTTGTTCTCTCATACATTAGAATCCAATGGATATTCGGCAATCGACAATCGTTTAGAAATTGGGATTGGTTTACGATTCAAATAATTGGATAAAGCCCCTCTTTAATTTGTAACAATTAAATTCATGAAATGGATTAAGAGCGCGCACTCTTTCCCTTATCCAAACTGAATGTAAAGGTGCTCCCTATTTCAATAGTACTTCGAACGTTAATTGTTTGTCCATGAGCTTCAATGAAGTGCTTTGCAATGGCAAGTCCCAATCCCGAACCTCCCTCGTTTCTATTTCTACTTTTTTCAACACGGTAAAAGCGTTCGAAAAGGCGTGGAAGATCTGCTTCGTCAATTCCTGCACCATTATCTGAAACTTCGATAGTAACGATATCATCAAAAATATAAAAGCGAACTTGTGTCTCCCCATTCTCTTCACCGTAATGAATTGAATTGTTGATTAAGTTCATTAAAACTTGTCCAATTTTGGTTCGATCTGCACAGACATAAATAGGATCAAATTCTTTGGCAAACTGCAAAGTGATTTTTTTCCTTTTTGCCTTAATTTCTAATTCTTCGAAAATATCGAAGATTAACTCTTTGATATCAAAGTTTGTGAGCTCAAGATGAACTCGATTTACTTCCAGTTTAGTGAGTAAATCCAAATCTTCTAGAATGTTGGTCATGCGATCTGTAGCTTTTGACGCCCTTTCAAGAAACTTACGGTTTACATTTTCATCTTCCAACCCCCCTTCCAAAAGTGTTAAAATATAACCTTGAATTGAGAAAACGGGTGTTTTTAATTCATGCGCTAGATTACCAATAAACTCTTTTCTAAATTCCGCCTGAGCTTTGAGTTGTGAAATTTCAGAATTCTTTTCTTCTGTCCAATTTTTAGTATCCATCTCTGCAATTTCAATCAAATCATCACTCAAGCTGAGGGTTTCAGGCGCTTGACTTTCAAATTTTCCTTTGCGAATAGATCGATAAAGGACTTTTAATTTTTCAGCAATAAATTTTTTAATAAAGAGATAAAATACGACGTAGGCACCAATCGAAGATAATAAAGGAGCAACAAAAATCCAGGTAAATGAAAGATCAAATAGTGGTTCTACAAGAACAAGAGTTAGAAGGGAAATCGTGAATACAACGAAGCTTCCTGCAAGCAATATCTGAATTGGTCTTAAATTTCTCAAAATTCGTTGAACGTATATCCCACACCTTTTATGGTACGAATATAGTTATTCCCTAACTTTTCTCTTAATTTTCGAACATGTACATCGATTGTTCTTTCACCTACAATTGCACCATCTCCCCACACCAAACTTAGGATTTGATCTCGATTGAATACTTTTCCGGGTTTACTTGCGAGTAGTTCGAGTAATTCAAACTCTTTTTTTATACTTCAATGTTCACGAATTTGTAACCAACCCCTTTTATGGTCTTGATATAGCCGTCACCAATTTTTTCTCTCAATTTACGCACATGTACATCTATTGTTCGGTCACCAACAACGATACTAGCGCCCCAAACGGATTCTAAAATAAAGTCACGGGAGAATACTTTTTCAGGTTTTGATGATAAAAGGGCAAGAAGTTCAAATTCCTTTCTTGGCAAGTGCAGTTCAACACCATCTCTTGAAACACAGTATCGCTCACGATCAATGATCAAGTTGTCTTCTGCCTTATTTTCACTTGTTCGATTTGATACCTTGTCTCCTCTTCTCAGAATAGCTTTTATTCTGCTCACTAACACTTTTGGTTTGATGGGTTTTGATACATAATCGTCAGCTCCGGCTTCCAAACCAGCAATCTGACTATAGTCCTCACCCCTTGCAGTTAGAAAGCAAATACTAATGTTTTCAGTTTTTGGGTCTGCTCTTAAGTATTCACATACCTCAATTCCATCCATTTCTGGCATCATGACGTCAAGGAGTACAAGGTCGGGAGTATGTTGTTGTGCTAGTTCAATTCCATCCTTACCATTGGAGGCATTTAAAACCCTATAATTTTCCTTTTCTAAATTATAAGTTAAAATTGCTCTAATGTCATCTTCGTCATCAATTATTAAAATTGTTCTCATGAAGTGATTTTTTTGTTACAAACAAGGTAGTAAATTAAACCTAATATTGGAATCTTAAAATATCAAAGGTGGCTTTAAAATCACAAGGTTTAATTTTAGTTTTCTCCTGAAATTACTTACTACTCAACATTTCGTAAAATATAGAATCGAAAAGAATTTATGCTATTATTTGTTTTTTTGTTTTATGCTACTAAAAGAATTCACTCAAAATCCTTTGAACACTACAAAAGATGAATTAAATTTGTCATAGTAGTAGTAGGTTAGGTTGATTAGTGTAACGAGAGTTTGGACGCCCGTCTTTGCTCTCGTTCCTTTTTATATCAAGTTCATATCAAGAACAACAGGTATCCCAATCCTGCTCCACCGGTAATAATCCACATTGCACCAATTTTCTTTGGTCCAAAAGTGAAAAATAGACTTGCTGCTGCGATTAACCCGGTTCTCCAGTCAAAAATAGACGCCTGACCCATGTTAAATAGAACCGCAAGCATAATTCCAACGGCCGCAACATTCACAGAATCAAGAAATCCGCTCAGGAACTTTGATTGTCTCATTTTTGGGATTAATGGATTTAATAAAAGAACGAATAAGAAGGATGGCAGAAAAATACCAATTGTTGCAGCAATAGCACCCCACAATCCAGCCAGTTGGTAACCGATGAAAGTTGCAGTGGAAAGAACAGGACCAGGGGTGAACTGCCCAACGGCAATTGCATCTAAAAGTTCTCTGCGTGACAACAATCCCGTTTGCACTAATTCAGCATCTAAATATGCAAAAAGTACATAACCACTTCCATATAGGATACATCCAACTTTCAGGAATTTCCAAAATACAGTAGTTGAAAGAACATTACTTCCGACAACGGTTGGCACCTTCAGTAATGCAAGTGGGAGTATGTTCAATTTACTTTTTTCAGACTTGCTTTTTGTGTAAAAGTATACTGCACCAATTATACCTGCGCCAAGAAGAACGAATACTTCATTGGTATTAGGTAACATACTTGCCACTACAACGAGTGCTCCTAAAACACCTAACTCGACACTTTTAAGTGCTTTTTTTCCTAATTTGAAAATTGCACCAGCAATAACAGCAATAACAGCAGGTTTGATTCCGATGATGAAATTTTTGACATCAGGAATGGCGCCATATTCCACATATAAATAAGCGAGAATACCTGTAATGAGAACAGCAGGAAAAATGAAACTAATACCTGCAACAAACAACCCAAGAATACCGCCTCGTTCATGGCCACAGTGCATTGTCATTTCCGTAGAATTCGGACCTGGGATTAAATTGGTTGCTCCAATTAAATCAAGGAAATGTTCCCTTGACATCCATTTTCGTCTCTGAATAATCTCCTGGTCCATCATTGCAATGTGAGCAGCTGGCCCTCCGAAAGCAAAGCATCCCATTTTAAAAAATACTGTTGCAATTTCTATTAATGTTCCTTTCTTCTTTGTCATTTCTGCCTTTTTTATTCAAAAAAGTCTCGCCAGAAATGAATCGTGGCAAGACTTTGTTTTAACTTATTATGATTAGTCGAGACCCTTATCAGCAACGTGCTCAGAAACGTTGATTATATGATCACCAACTTTCTCGAGTGATGAGAAAAGATTACTAAAAATCAATGCATTGTCCATATTCTCTCCAGACCCAATGCTCTGGAGGTGCTTCTTTCTCAATTCATTGCGTAATGAATTAATTTTCTTTTCGCTCTCAATTGCTTTGTCTAAAGATATTGTTCCATACTCAGAATTTAAATTTTCATTCATTACCTCGAATGCACTTTCCACAGCGTCAATCATTTCGTTGACACCATTTCTTTGCTCAGGTGTGAAGTAAATTTTGTCACCATCTTTGCGTTCTAGCGTTTTACCAATTTGGAAGAAGATGTCTCCAATTCGTTCGAGATCGGTTGTAATATTCAACATTGATCTCATGCGTGTTGAAGCTTCGTTACTCATTTCGAGACGGGCAGTTTTACCGAGATAGTCAGCTATTTCAACTTCTACACGATCTGTTATTTCTTCATACTTTTCAATTTTACTGAGCATTTTGTTTTTCTCTTTACGCTCTGAGGAGTTTAAGTGAGTGCCTACAAATTTGTTCATTTTTGAGGTGAGCTTACCAAACTTCGCAACTTCTTTTTTCGCTTCCAGAATACATAATTCTGCTGTTGAACCAAGAGGTCCAGAAATATAGTCAAGTTTGAATTCTTCATCAGATTCCCCTTTGGATTTTACTGTTTTTTCTGCAATACTCACCAATTGCGGAACGAACCAAATTAAAACAACCACATTAATGGTGTTGAATGCTGTATGGAAGAGAGCAATCGCTGTTGCTGCAACAGCAATGTCTGTGTATGGGTCTCCAGTAATTAAAGCTGCTAGTCCCTTTAGGAATAATGGGAATATTAATAACATCCACGAGACACCAATTATATTAAACATCGAGTGGATTCGCGCGGATCGCTTGGCGTGAACATTTGCAATTAAGGAAGCCAACTCAGCTGTAATAGTTGTCCCAATATTTTCTCCTAAGACCATTGCACAGGCTACTTCAAAAGGGATTGTTCCTGCTGCAACCATGGCGAGTGTCAATGCCATTGCTGCAGACGATGACTGAATAACAACAGTAACGAGAGCCCCTAATAAGACAAACATTACTGGACCGTACCATGCATTTTTGAAATCGATGAAAAACTGAACAATTGAGGAATCAGCGTCCAAAGATGGCACTGCATGCTTTAACTCATCGAGTCCCATAAATAGAATACAGAAACCAAAAATTGCTGTTACCCACGCTCGAGCCTTTCCTTTTGATATGAAAAGAAGAGGAGCAGCAAGTGCTAAAATCATAAATGCATAGCTAGAAATACTCAATTTGAAACCCAGAAGTACAATGATCCATGCGGTTATGGTGGTACCAATGTTTGCACCCATCATAACTCCAGCTGATTGACGCAGAGTCATCAAGCCTGCATTTACAAAACTTACCGTCATTACTGTTGTTACTGAGGAGGATTGAACAATTGAGGTGATACCAAATCCTGTGAAAACACCTTTAACTCTATTCGACGTAATGGAACCAAGCATTGATCGTAATCGGCTTCCTGCCGCTTGCTGTAAACCTTCACTCATAAGTTTCATTCCAAAAATGAAGAATGCCAATGCACCTATAAGTATGAGTAATTTAGCAACTCCCCAGCCCCGTTCGGTTTTGGTTTTTGTCTTTGCTGACCATACCATTTGGTCCTTGTCGTCGAGCAATTGTTCTGTATTACCGTTTGGAGCAAAGCCAATTTTAAATTGATACTTATCAGCCCCATTTAGGTTTTTAATTTCATATTTTGTGTCTAAAATAGAAAAGGGTTCAGTGCGCTCCCAGTCTCCCCCTTCAACACCTTTCTTTGCTCTTCTTTTGGCAATATCATTTTGGTACTCTATTATAGCGTTGATTCCGCTACCCTTCAATTTTTCTGCTACGTTGTAATCAATGCTCCATGTTAATTTTGCTGATTCTGCACCACCTTTTGCAGCTAGGTTTTTGAATAAGTGTATACCAAGAGAATGGAATTCCGCAAGTGCTGACCAATTGCCTTCATTTCCAATTTGCCATTCAAAGAAATTATTCTCTTCTAAATTCGTTATTTCGTATGAAAGCTCTTTGGACGAAAATTTAGGAGAGTAGTTCCATTCATCTGTACCATCCTTTCTGTAACGGACTACAACGTCGTTGTCTGTATTGGATTGCCAGTGAAGCGTAACTGAACCTGTTTCAATTTTTTCTTTTTTATCGTTTTCGTAATTTTTGAACAAGTCTGCACTCATGTTGTTGAACGCATTGTTGACTACCTCATTCGAGTCTGGACTTTGACCGAAACTTACAACTCCTGAAAGAATCAGGAAAATTAGTGATAGAAGATGTACTTTTTTAAGCATATATTTTGTTTTTGTTCTAAATACCAGGACGAAAGTAGATAAGCTATTTGATTAAACTACAATTTTCAGTATTAAGTAAATGTTATCAAATTTATCTGAAGTTAAGCTTGTGTTAAATTAATGTTTCCTTTGTTATTTGAATGTTAAAAGACTTCATATTTGTACTCGAATATGAAAAAACAAATGATGAATAAATCAATTTTATTATCAGCGATTGTGCTAATTTCTGCGGTAACTTTTGCTCAAGACACCGTGAGTACGAAGTTTGGAAAAGGGCTATACAACGTGGTTGCCAAGGACGGTTCCTGGAGCATGAAGTTTGGGCTTCGTTTTCAGACATTGTATCTAGGTGAAAATACCATTAACGAAACTGCTGGTATTCAGCCTGGCACATCCTCTTTTTTGATTCGCCGGTCCAGATTAAAATTTGGCGGGCATGCCTTCAGTCCAAAATTGAAATACAAGGTGGAGTTGGGCTTATCCAATAAAGACGTAGGTAAAGTATCGAGTGACAATAACCAAGCACCACGAATTATTCTTGACGCTGTCTTAAAGTGGAACTTCTATAAGAATTTCACAATTTGGGCGGGGCAGACAAAACTTCCAGGCAACAGGGAACGTGTTATATCATCAGCAAATATGCAATTTGTAGATCGTTCGATGTTGAATAAATATTTTAATATCGATCGCGATATAGGTGTTCAATTGAGACATCACTTTACACTGGGAAAAACCTTCTTAGTGCGTGAAATGGTCTCTATTTCTCAAGGAGAGGGTAGAAATTTGGTTCAAGATAATCTAGGAGGGCTCCAGTATACAGGGCGTTTAGAGTTTTTACCTTTTGGTAAATTCGCAAGTAAAGGAGACTACGTTGGTGCATCCATAAAGCGTGAGGAGAACCCAAAGCTATCGATTGCTGCAACCTACGACTATAACGACCGAGCGGTAAAAACAAGAAGTAACATGGGAAGTTACATGTGGGATCAAACACCGACAAATGCGGATGGATTATTCAACTCAAATATTACGACAATCTTTGTAGACATGATGTTTAAATACAAGGGGTTCTCAGTGATGGGAGAATATGCAACAAGGAATGCTGATGTAATTAATCATTTCGGCGGTGATTCAACGTCATCGGCATCTGTGATGGCTGGATCTTCAATGAACTTATGTTTGGGGTATATGTTTAAAAATAATTGGGAACTTGCTACACGTTATACCACTTACACGCCACATCAAGAATATAACGATAATGGTGAACAGCGTTACACCTTGGGTGTTTCAAGATACATTGTTGGACATGCTTTAAAGGTACAGGGCGATATAACATATAAAATGGAGGACAATAGCACGAATAGTGAACTAATGTATAGATTGCAAATAGATATTCACTTCTAAAGGTAGATTTATGGTCTAGAAAAAGTCATGGTAATTGCCATGACTTTTTTTGTGTAACACCTGTTTAACATATTATTAAGAATTGAATCCGACAATTCTTAATATCTTGGACCATGAATATATTATTTTATGAAAATTAAGATTCTACTTGTTGAAGATGATACCAGCTTGGGCTTCATTATTTCTGATCACTTAACTTCGGAAGGTTATGATGTGACCTTATGTTCGGATGGAAAAGAGGGGTTTCAACGCTTCAATGAAGAGTCATTTCATATGTGTATTTTTGATGTGATGATGCCAAAAAAAGACGGTTTTTCTTTGGCAAAAGATATACGAAAAATCAATACACACGTTCCAATTTTATTTCTTTCTGCTAAAACAAATGATGAAGACAAAGTTGAAGGCTTTCGTTCCGGTGGAGATGATTATTTGTCCAAGCCTTTTAATACTGAAGAACTTCAATTGCGTGTTGCTGCAATGCTGCGAAGAGTGAATATCAAAACAGAAGAAAATAAATCTTTGCATCAAATAGGTGGATACCTTTTCGATACATTAAATTTTCAATTGACACATCCTGATTTTGACAAAACACTCACGAAAAAGGAGGCTCAAATCCTTACATTTCTGTGTAAATGCACGAATCAGGTCGTTTCACGAGAGATGATACTCACAGGAGTTTGGGGGCAAGATGACTACTTTGTTGGTCGTTCGTTAGATGTATTCATAACTAAATTAAGAAAGTACTTGAAACACGACGATCACATTCAGATTATTAATGTTCATGGCGTCGGTTTTAAATTAGAGGTCAAATCATAAAAAAAATACAAATTGTTCTGTTAGCTCATATTGCTTGTGTAGATTTGACGACGAAAAAAGCGAAAGAATTTAAGAGATGACTTATATCCTCCACATAGAGACCACAACAAAAGTATGTTCTGTTGTTTTATCGAAAGACGGCGAGATTCTAGTTGTTAAAGAGCTTCAAGAGGAGGGGTACTCACACGGTGAAAATCTTACCCTATTTATTCAAGAGGCACTTTCTGAAGGGGGAATCAGCGCAAGTGCTCTCGATGCAGTTTCGGTTGCTTCAGGTCCAGGATCGTATACAGGTTTGCGTATTGGTGCAGCAACAGCTAAAGGGTTGTGTTACGCACTTCAAATTCCATTGATTGCAATTGATTCTCTTACTGCACTTATTGAGCAAGCTCGAGAGATTCATAATGAATTAAATTTATGTGCTTTAATTGACGCTAGAAGGATGGAGGTATACAATTTATTTGCGAATTCTGAAGGTAGAAAATTAAAAGAAATTTCAGCAGATATTATAGATTCTGAGTCCTATAAAGAATGGGAGCCGTTTGTATATTTTGGTGATGGTGCAGAAAAATTAATGGAATCATGGGCTGGACGTAATTGTATGATTGACCCTTCCATTCTATCTTCAGCAAAAGGTCAAGTACGGATTGCTCACAAGAAATATCAGGACAATTTGTTTGAAGATGTTGCCTATTGGGAACCGTTTTACCTAAAAGATTTTGTCGCAGGCAAGAAAAAGGACTGAGTCTTTTTACAATATGATTCAAAAATAGTTCATTACTCATCTGATTGATACATAATCGACTTTTGATGAAGTACAAATAGAGAATATTTCATAAAATTTCGAGAATATCGTTCTGCTTTGAGTGTTATTGATTGAACAATTGAATACTTTTGAAGTATTGTTATTGTATGATAGGAGCATTTCTGTAGATGAGTTGGTTAAATAAATATGATCGTCCAGTTTATATCGCTGGACCCTGCAGTGCGGAGACCGAGGAGCAGGTAATACGAACCGCCGTTGATTTAAATGCTACGGGTAAAGTAGATGTTCTACGTGCAGGGATTTGGAAGCCACGAACTCGTCCAAATTCCTTTGAGGGAATCGGCTCAGTTGGACTCGAATGGTTGGTAAATGCCGGAAAAGAGACAGGACTTAAGGTAACTACAGAAGTCGCGAATACAAAACATGTTGAACTTGCATTAAATGCGGGTATTGATATCTTATGGGTTGGGGCAAGAACGACAGTGAATCCTTTTACAGTACAAGAAATTGCAGACGCTTTACAAGGAACAAACATTCCTGTAATGATTAAGAACCCCGTAAATCCTGATTTGCAACTCTGGTTAGGTGCTTTTGAGCGATTTGAAAAAAATGGAGTGACAGACTTAATTGGGATCCATCGAGGTTTTTCGGTGTACAATCATGCCAAATATAGAAATGTTCCAAATTGGGAAATCCCCATCGCTCTCAAGGAGCACCGTCCTGAAACAAAAGTAATTTGTGATCCAAGTCATATTACGGGAAATAGAGATTTGTTATTAGAAGTCAGCCAAAAAGCATTGGACCTGAACTTTGATGGACTGATGATAGAAACGCATCCTGATCCTTTAAATGCCTGGTCTGATTCGCCGCAACAACTTACTCCGAAGCATTGGGGAGAGCTAATCGACCAGCTTATTCTCAGAACGACAGAGCTTCCAAAAGATGTTGAGCAGTTGATTAATGATCTTCGACTTGATGTAAGTACAATTGATGACCGCATTTTTGACCTCTTGCGCGAGCGTATGTTACTGAGTGAGGAAGTGGGAAAATTAAAACGTGAAAATTCAATTACGATTCTTCAACAGGAACATTGGAGGAAAATCATTAATTCGCGATTGGCAGAGAGTTCAGAGTACAACTTGACACCTCAATTTGTTCGTAAGGTTATGGATGCAATTCATCAAGAGTCCATTCGTCACCAGACAAGAATTATGAATCTCAATAAGTAAATCAAGTGCTACAGCGGTAGTTCAACTTTTTTCGAGTCTTTTATTAGTTAAAATTTTCAGTAAGGTATTCCCAGTCTTTGATGGGTTCAAATCTTGATTGAGCCACTTCATTTGAGGGATCAGTCAGCAGCGATTCGACAGCAACTTCTGGGAGTTCATCTTTAAGTAGGTCCTCCCGGATATAAATAAAATTAAACCCGAGTGTATTTGATCCAACCAAACGATACCCCTTGTGTTTCGCCAGTTTAGTCATTGCAATGGGTGATGCACCGTGATAGTCGGGGTGTTTGCCAGGGTAGAAATAATTTGGATCATAAGGCACGACAATGTCGTTTAAACCAAATTCGTTATGGGTTTCTATGATCACAACCTGTGGCGAAACAACATGAATCGCTTTCCATACCCAATAGTCGTTTCCATCAATATCTATTGAAAGTAGACCAATATCTCCAGTGAATCCGGAAGATTCAATGAGTTCATTGATATTCTCCGCGGTAATCATTGCGTGTTTGAAAACAGGTGCTTTTTTGGTGATATTTGGACGTTTTAAAAAAAAATACTGACCACGTTCTATTGCCTTTGGATTTCCATCCATGAATAAGCCGTTGAATCCGTGATGGAAGTATAAATTGGCTGAATTACTATTAACTCCATCGTCCGAACCAAATTCAATAAATGTTTTGTTTGACATCTCGAGAAGGGCAAAGATATAAAGCAGCATTCCATCTTCCTCGAATTGAGAGAACACTTTTAATCCAGTATCTTGAATTATAGGAAGGTCTCCGCTCTCTTTTAATCTTTTATAGTGCATAACCAGCATTTGCTGTCTTTTCCACAATTGAAGTGAGAACCGATATCGAATTTTGTAGTACTTAAGGTACTTTTTTAAAATATGCTTTAAACTTGATTTCATCGAGGCCCAAAAGTAGAGAATCTATTATGAAATACAAGGTAATATTCCTTTCAATATTGGGTAGTCGATCACATGTGTTAAAAGAGTCCAATAGTTGGTTCTTTTCGGTAATTACAGCCAAGGATTACTGTTTTCGTTAATAACTCATTGGATCTTTCAATTTTTCTTCTTGTGATCTAATGGTCAAATTGCAATATTTGTATCAAATAACATTAGATGGAATTAAAAGAGACAATTGCTGCCGTGGAGGCGTTTCACAAAGCATTTAAAATTGAAAATAATTACCAACCCACGGTTGATTTATCAGATGCTGATAAACTATTGCGGTACAAATTGATGCGTGAGGAAAATGAAGAATATTTAGAGGCTGCAGAAAATGGCGACCTTATTGAAGTTGCGGATGCATTAGGAGATATGTTGTATATTTTATGTGGGACCATACTAAAACATGGGTTACAGGACAAAATTGTTGAAGTATTTGAGGAAATTCAACGTTCAAATATGAGTAAACTTGATAAAAATGGAAATCCAATTTATAGAGAGGATGGTAAAGTTTTGAAATCAGATCAATACTTTCGTCCTGATATCAAATCCATTTTGGAGAAGAGTTAGTTTTTGTCTTGAATCAAATGAATACAATGAGATTTAACCTTCGTATATACGGGCTTATCATTAATCCAAAGGATGAGGTTTTAGTGTCTGATGAATTGCGATTTAATAGAAACTTCACCAAATTTCCTGGTGGCGGACTTGAATGGGGAGAGGGTTTGAGAGAGACATTGGCTCGTGAGCTGAGAGAAGAAATGAGTCTTGATGCAAAAATTGGTGGGCTCTATTACGTGAATGATTTTTTTCAAAAAAGTGCATTTACAGAAACAGATCAATTGTTTAGTTTCTATTATGAGGTTTCAGAAGTTGATTTTGATCGAATTAAGGCAACTACACTTAAAAAAAATCTAATTACGGAAGGCGAACAATTTCGTTGGGTACCGCTTAAAAAGTTGAATGAAGATATGTTTACATTCCCAATTGATAAAATCGTTTGCAACAAATTACGAGAACAATACAGTTGATAAACGAATTCCGAGTAGACCTATTTATTTAAGTTTTTCGTTTTTTTTGTGCCGTGAATGGTCTCTTTTTGTCTTTTTTTCTAAGTTTTTTTTGAGTGCTGATTCGAGATCAATACCAGTCTGGTTTGCAAGACAAATCAGGACAAATAGAACATCGGCCATCTCATCGCCAAGGTCCTTGATTTTGTCACTCTCTTTTTCGCTCTGCTCGCCATATCTTCTTGCCATTATGCGTGCAACTTCTCCTACCTCTTCCATGAGTATGGCAGTGTTGGTCAGTTCATCGAAGTAGCGTACACCGTATTCTTTGATCCAATTGTCTACAATTTTCTGAGCTTCTTTAATTTCCATACTATTCTCTGTTTTTTGAATCAATCCATATAGTAACTGGACCATCGTTTGTAAGACGAACTTTCATATCTGCTCCAAATATTCCCGTGGAAACTTGGCTTCCGGTTGATTCCAATTTGGTTATGAATTGTTCGTATAAGGGAATTGCAATTTCTGGTGGAGCGGCTCGTATATAACTTGGGCGATTTCCTTTTTTTGTTGATGCATGTAGCGTAAATTGAGAGATTACTAAAAAGGCGCCGTTTACCTCCTTAATTGAGTGGTTCATTTTGCCATCCTCATTATTAAATATCCGAAGTTTACTAATTTTTTGTATCAACCAATTGCAGTCTTCTTCTGTATCTCCAGTTTCAATGCCAAGAAAAATGACCAACCCCTTTTCGATTGAGTTATGTACGGTTCCGTTAATAGAAACTGACGCTTCAGTCGTGCGTTGAACCAACAATCTCATCCGTAGATGTTTTTTCGGTGAATGTCATCTTGATCTTCCTCCATTAACTGCATGTAGGTCATGTATCGGCTTTCGTCAAGTTGGTCGTTTTCAAGTGCTTTTTTTACAGCGCATTGTGGTTCATTGATGTGTTGGCAATTGTTGAACTTACATTCGTCCATTAGCAAACGCATTTCTGGGAAATAATGAGAAAGGACCGTTTTGTTTAGGTCCACTATGCCAAATGCACGAATCCCAGGGGTATCAATTATATAGCCTCCGGACGAAAGTTTGTGCATTTCGGCAAATGTTGTGGTGTGCTTTCCTTGTTGATGCGCTTTTGAAATTTCTCCCGTCTTAATTGATAGGTTGGGATCAATTGCATTAACCAACGTACTTTTTCCTACGCCACTGTGACCAGAAATCACAACCTGCTTTTCATAAATTTCATCTTTCAAGAACAAGATATTCTCTTTGCTTTGTGCTGATATTTTATGACATGGATATCCAATTTTCTCATACATAAAAGCAAGGGCATTGATGTATTCGAGTTCCTCGTCATTGTATTGATCAATTTTATTGAAGAGGAGGGTTGTTGGAATTCGAAATGATTCTGCGGCGACTAAAAATCGATCAATAAAGGCCAGATGTGTTTCTGGACTGTGCAGAGTCACTAGGAGGTATGCACGATCTATGTTTGCAGCAATAATTTGTTTTTGTTTACTAAGATTCGTCGACTTTCTAACAATATAATTTGTTCTGGGTTTGAAGTCCTCGATGACTCGGTTCCCCTCGTCATCAGCACCTTGTGCAAGCGTAACAATATCGCCAACGGCAATTGGATTCGTTGTACGCAATTCATCCAATCGCAGTTTGCCACGAATTCTGCAATTCACAATGGACTGATCGTCCAATTCAACGATGTACCATTTTCCTGTTGACTTTAAAACTTTTCCTCTATTTGTCATTCATGTAAAAATAAGAATGCTTCCTTCCTTTCAAGGATTTTTGACTCTACACAATTACGAAGTTATAAAATATGTGAAGAGCGCAAGCATTTTAAAGGTGACTGATATTTCTTGTTCTAGTGAGGTTTTCTTCTAATATTCACTAAATTCGTTAATTCAAAATTGCTGACATGTCGATTGAGGTAAAAAATCTGTTTAAATATTACGGTGATCAAGCTGCTGTGAAGGACATCACGTTCAAAGTTAACAGTGGTGAAATTGTTGGTTTTTTGGGACCAAATGGAGCGGGGAAGTCAACAACAATGAAAATTATTACTGGTTATATTTCTGCGTCTTCAGGTAAGGTAAAGGTTTGTGGAATTCCCGTAACTGAAAGTTCTCTTGATACGCGTCGTAAGATTGGCTATTTGCCTGAAAACAATCCACTCTATTTAGATATGTACGTCAAGGAATATTTGACTTTTGTAGGTAACATATATAAAGTACCCAACTTGAAAGAACGTGTAGATGAAATGATAGAAAAGGTTGGATTGGAAGTAGAGCAAAATAAAAAGATAGGTCAGCTTTCAAAGGGGTATAGGCAACGTGTTGGTTTGGCACAGGCGATTATCCACGACCCTGAAGTTCTGATTTTGGATGAGCCAACTTCGGGACTTGATCCAAACCAATTGTTAGAGATTCGGTCACTGATTAAGAGTATTGGAAAGGAAAAGACAGTGATGTTGTCTACGCACATCATGCAGGAGGTTGAAGCAATTTGTGACCGTATTGTGATCATAAATAAGGGTGAGATTGTCGCTGATAATACGGCAAAAGACCTTCAATCAGAAGGAGGAAACCTTACTGTTTATGCGGAGTTTGAGGGCGAGGTAACGAAAAGTATGCTGAAAAAGATTGAGGGAGTAGGTAAAATTGAACGTGTCACCAATGGTTGGTTGCTCGAATCAAAAGACAACGTAGATTTGAGGAAAAGAGTAGCAAAGTTTGCCCAAGAAAATGACTTTCTTGCAATCACATTGCGTGTTGAAGAAAAATCATTAGAAGAAGTATTTAAGAATCTTACGAACAGATAAGAAATGCCAAAGAATTTTATTGAAGAGTTGACGTGGAGAGGAATGATTCACGATATAATGCCAGGCACAGAGGAAGCCCTCAACAAAAAAATGTCTGGAGGTTATATTGGGTTTGATCCAACAGCAGATTCACTGCATATTGGAAGTCTAGTTCAAATTATGACTTTAGTGCATTTTCAACGTGCTGGCCATAAGCCTTATGCTCTTGTGGGTGGGGCAACGGGTATGGTGGGTGATCCATCAGGAAAATCTCAAGAGCGAAAGTTATTGGATACGGATACATTGAATCACAATGTTGCCTGCGTGCGCAAGCAGTTGGAGCAGTTTTTGGATTTTGATGCAGCCGAAAATGCTGCGGAGATGGTGAACAATTATGATTGGTTTCAAGGATTGAGTTTTCTTGAGTTCATTCGTGATGTTGGAAAGCACATTTCGGTGAATTATATGATGGCGAAAGATTCTGTTAAATCGCGATTGGAAACGGGAATGTCATTCACAGAGTTTTCTTACCAGCTGGTTCAAGGGTATGATTTTTATTATTTGAATAAACATAAAAACTGTATTGTTCAACTCGGTGGGTCTGATCAATGGGGAAACATTGTGACAGGTACTGAATTGATTCGACGCAAAGGTGGAGGAGAAGCATATGCAGTTACAACGCCACTTATAAAAAAGGCAGATGGGACGAAATTCGGTAAAACGGAAGGTGGAAACGTTTGGCTGGATCCAAAGAAAACATCACCCTACAAGTTTTATCAATACTGGCTAAATGCATCTGATGTTGATGCGGAGAATTACATAAAAATATTTACTCTCAAGAACAAGGAGGAAATTGATGCACTTATCAAGGAGCACAAAGAAGCGGAATATTTGCGAAAACTCCAGAAGTCACTTGCGGAAGATATAACGCGTCGTGTTCATGGAGAAGAAGCACTATCTTCAGCACTAAATGTGACCAATTTACTTTTTGGAAAAGGAATCACCAAACAAGAGGTTGAGGCACTATCAGCACTCGATTTTGAGGCAATGAAAGAAGCGATTCCATTTGCAACGGTTGCAAAATCAGAATTGGATTTGGGAATTATTGATGCTCTGGGTGCAAAAACAGGTTTTCTCTCTTCAAATGGAGAGGCAAGAAGAGAGTTGAAAGGAAACGCAATTTCTGTGAATAAAGAAAAAGTAACCGATGCATTTTCAATCTCAGAAGATGTCCTTGTTCATGACAAGTATGTGCTTATCAGTAAAGGGAAAAAGAACAATTTCTTGCTTGTTTTGGATTAATGTTATTTACTGAAATATAGGTAAAGAGTAGTTTTTTTGTTTTCGTTTGGCGGTATGGCAACCGTACAAGAAGTGTTAGCGTCCATTTATTGAACCTAAAGTACTAAAACCTTGAAAACAACTTTAACCTCTTGGGCTAGAAAGCCCTTATTGATATTCTTATTATTTATAAGCCTTAATTCTTTCGGTCAATCACCATTATCAACTGTAGGAACAGATTTTTGGATGGGATTTATGACAAATCGGGGTTTTCAGAACGATCCTCAATGCCAGCTTATCATTACTTCAGAAACTGCTACCACTGGTCTTGTTGAGATGCCACTACAGTCCTGGAGTCAGTCGTTTACAGGTACTCCTGGCGCTGCAACGATTGTTATCATGCCGCATTTCAATAACGCACCCCAGTCAAGTGCCGAGCATTTATCATCAGGAGTTATTGAATCGCTAGGGGTCCATATTACCGCAGTTGATTCAGTAAGTGTTTTTGCCGTCAATTATGGGTCGACTTCGGAGGATATAATGAAAGTTCTACCTGTTCAATCACTCGAAACAGAATACATTGTTAGTTCTTTTCCAGGATTGGGCCACTCTTTTGCCTCTGAAGCGTTAATTGTAGCGACAGAGGACAATACAGAGATTGAAATTATTTCAACTGTGAATACGATTGGAGGTCCTATGGGTGGGGTACCGACTGTAATTAATCTCAACCAAGGTGAATCATATCAGTTTCAGGCATCAGGGAATAATGCTTCTTTATCTGGAACTCGCATAACTGGAACTTCAGCAAGCGGGAGTTGTAGACCTTTTGCAGTATTTGGTGGAGTTGAATGCGCTGAGATTCCGATAACTTCTCCCACCTGTGGTGCTTGCGACCATGTTTGTGATCAAGTGCCACCACTGTCTAATTGGGGAAATGAGTACTACACAGTTCCTCCTGATATATCTTTGGGCATCACTTCATATGTTTATACTGTTATCGCTGAGCAGAATGGTACAATTGTCACCATAAATAATGGTACTCCCTTCACGCTTAATGCTGGGCAATCGCAAATTTTCGAAAATGCATCTTCAGCAGATGGGGAGAAGTCATTTTTACTGCCTATGATCCTGATTTTATATGGCAGGGAACAAATGGTTTAGGAGAATTGGTTCAATTTGGTACGTACGTTTGGAAGGCACGCTACAGATTAGCCGATGATATTGAACGTGTTCATGTAAAAGAAAGAACGGGGCATATTAATGTGATACGATAAATGGATAAAAACTAAAAAGGAGCAATTTTATATGCTCTCATTGGTATTCTACTTTCCAGAGAAAAAGCCCATGCGCAGGCACTGAAGTTGAAGCTGCACTTCGGTTTTTTGATGCTAAAATTTGATTGATGGATTGTGGTTCAATTTTTTTAGTTCCAACATCAACGAGTGTCCCAACAATGGCACGTACCATATTTCTCAAAAAACGATCTGCACAAATTTCGAAATAAAGTCCTTCCTCACTTTGTTTCCAAAAAGCATGAAAAACTGTACATATATTTGTTTTTACATCTGTATGTAATTTAGAAAAAGAGGTGAAATCTTTCGTGCCAATAAGCTGTTCAGCAGTGTGGTTCATAGCATCAATGTCCAATTTGTGTTGAACGTGCCAACTGAGTTGGTTGTTGAATGGATTTTTGTGATGATGAATGTAATAGCGGTATGTTCTTTTTGTCGCGCTGAAACGTGCATGCATATCGCAATCAACTTCATAGATTTGTTGAATCGCTATTGATGCTGTTAGCATCCGGTTGAGTTTGAATTTCAATTTTTCTAGGTCACTAATTTCTGGCAAATCGACGTGTAAGATGAAATGATGCGCATGCACCCCTGTATCCGTTCGTCCACAACCTACAACCTTAATTGTTTGATTCGAGTGCATTTTAGTAATTGCCGTTTCAATCTCTTCTTGAATTGATCTATCGTTTGGTTGTCGTTGCCAACCAAAAAAGTCTCTACCGTTGTATGAAAGTTCTATAAAGTAACGCTTCATGGGTTATTGAATAATAAAATTATAGTCTATTCGATTGGCAGACGAATCTGTGATTTTTTGCTTGTATTTATTCTGGAAATGAAAATTCTTTCATATCAATTTTGAAAATGTCCAAGCTTGATTTGTTTCCAACGATATGATATCCTGAAATATATGCATTTCCACTTTCTTGATCGTAAACAAAGAATATGTCATCATTTACAGTATTAATTCCTGCGCCTAAATTTTTTGGTTTGCTCCATTTTCCATTCGTGTTTTTGGAAACAAAGACATCTTTACCTCCCATGCTCTGATGACCATCAGAACTGAAAAACAAGTATTTCCCATCAGGCGTCAAGAACGGTGTTGTTTCTGCACCTTTTGAATTGATCTCCTTTATTGGTTCCGCTGTACCCCAATTATTTCCCGACTTTTTCACGATGTAGACATCAGTTGAGCTTTTTTCGCCTTTGCGATCTGTCACAAAAACCATTGTATTACCGTCAGCGGTTAACGTTGCTGCGGCATCCCAAAACGATGTGTTGATTGTTTTGTTGTCAATTGGTTTGGGTGTGTTCCACATTCCATTCTTATTCTTTTTTGTAATGCAGATGTCGGAAACACGTGTTTTATTATCTGCATCTGTCATCGTGGTGTTCAGCGTAAGTACTGCATAATTTCCTTCGGGAGCGATATAGTTAAACGATTCAAATCCGTTTGAGTTCAATTTTCCGAGCTGATTTGTGGCATCACTCCATTCGTTTTCTATTTGGTTGTAGGTTGTTTTGTAAACATCTTCGAAAAACAATTGATCGTCAGGATTTAGCGCTCCACCTGTCGTGTTTGATCTTCTTGAGGTAAAGTACATTGTGTTCCCTTGATCTGCCATTACAACGCCATAATCGTCAAATCCGGAATTCACTTCTCCTTGCATCCGTACGGGCATATATTTTGTTCTTTTGGCAAGTACTAATCTCGCATATTCACACTGCGCCATATCTTTAGATATTTGCAATTCTTTGATTCGCTTTTTTGAAAGATGGTCGATGGCCAATTGAAAGTTGACTAATGCTGAATCAATAATTTCCAATCTGTGGTAGGCACGACCGAGCAGATAATAAACTTCTTTGTCTCCTTTCCAAGCACCCAAATCCATTGCTTTTTTTGCATATTTTAGAGCAAACCCATAATTGTTTAGCGTGTAGTGGCATTTGCTAATATTGTAAACGGCTTTCCAACTGAACGGGTCTTTTACTGATGCCTGCCGGAATTTAATTAATGCATTTCGTACTTTTCCGGCCTTGTAATCAGATTTCCCATTTTCAATCATGATAGCGGCTGCGGCCTGGTCGAGCAGCGAAGAAGTAGAGTCCGGTGGTAGGGTTTTATTAACATGATGTGCAGTTGCAGTTGCGCCCATAAGCCAAAAGCATATGATCAAAAAGATTCCACTTGTCTTCCCGAGAAGTACTATTTTGAATTGTTGAGTATATTGCTTGTAGTTATGCATGAAAAGGTGATTTGATTTTAAACTCATCTTATTTCCTCCTCTAAGTTATTTATTTTTTTGGAGTATTCATTTGTGCTCAAATCGACAATGTCGTGCATTGCAATTGTTGCAGCGATAATAGCAAATATTGGTGCGGCTGATGCGGAAATCCAAAGCAGCAGATTTAGCATAAAATTACTGATTGTTCCCAATGCATCATTCCCAAAATTTGACCAGTCAAAAAGTGCACCCAAATCAACTGGTACGAGTAGCATCAATGAATAGATAGATCCTATTGCAATCGTAAGGCCACGATGGTCACGAACAAATGTGATACTTTCATCCATGTCTAGCCTTCTTCTTTCGTTGATGTAATCAAGGAAACCAAATCCATAATAGTAAAAACCAATGGCATAAGTAAGATAAAATATGGGCGAAGAAGCAGGATCCTCCCACCCCAAATAAGCTACGGTAAATATGATAATGACAAACAAGGTTTCCCACATTATATTTCGAACAACAATCTTCATCGCTCGCTTGATGTCTTGAATGAGTTGCTTCAAATTAAATGGGTAGGTTTTTCCGGTTAAAACACGCTCCGTTTTCATACTTAAACTTGAAAGTAAAGGAGAGAGTATGATGACGACAAGATATTTCGCAAATTTCATTAAAAGAACAGCGATCAAAATTTCGATGGTCACATGGATGATATACCAAACAATTTCATTCATGTTTTCAGCGCGATTTACAACATAGTGTTGCTGGACCATTTCTCCCAATTTGTAGATGATTAGCATCAGTACAGCAGGTATTGTAAGGTACCAGTACCATTTTTGCTCTACAATTAATCGTACAGCTTTGATATAGGATTTAAATCCAAAAAGAAGGTTTTTAAAAAACCGCATACTCAAAAATAAACAAAGGATTTCATTTCGTATAGTTTCTTTGGTATTTGTATCTTTGCCTTTTCATTAATTATTGACGATTTAATTCTATTTAAATGAATTTCAGCAGTTTAACCGCTATATCTCCGATAGACGGAAGATACCAAAGAAAAACAAGTGAGCTTCAACCTTATTTTTCGGAGTACGGATTGATCAAATATCGTGTATTAATTGAAATTGAGTATTTCATCGCGATGGTGGAAAGTGGAGTAGAGGCTTTGGTCGATTTTCCAAAGGAAAAATATACGGAGCTAAGGGCGATCTACAAAGAATTTTCGGAAGAAGATGCCCTTTGGATCAAGGATACCGAAAAGGTGACCAATCATGATGTTAAGGCTGTTGAATATTTTGTGAAGGATAAAATGACGAAATTGGGTGTGGTGGATCATCTTGAATTTGTTCATTTTGGACTCACATCTCAAGATATTAATAATACCTCTATCCCGCTATCAATGAAGGAGGCGATTGAAGAACAGTACGTCCCTTTACTCAATATGCTGATAGACCGATTGGCTCAATTGTCTAATGATTGGAAAGGTATCCCAATGTTGGCAAGAACACACGGTCAGCCAGCTTCACCTACCCGTTTAGGGAAAGAAATTCAAGTTTTTGTTGAGCGTTTGAACATTCAAAAAGCACAACTTGAAGCGATTCCATATTCAGCAAAATTTGGTGGAGCAACAGGTAACTTTAATGCACATCATGTTGCGTTTAAAGACAACGACTGGGTGGCTTTTGCAAACGATTTTGTAAATAATATATTAGGACTCACAAGAAGTCAAACAACAACACAAATTGAACATTATGACAATTTATCGGCACTATTTGATGTTCTAAAACGGATCAATACCATAATCCTCGACTTGGATCGAGATATGTGGACGTATATCTCAATGGAATATTTCAAGCAAAAGCTGAAAGAGGGAGAAGTTGGTTCATCCGCAATGCCGCATAAAGTAAATCCAATTGATTTTGAAAACTCTGAAGGAAATATTGGTATAGCGAATGCATTGTATGAGCATTTATCAGCTAAATTACCAGTATCGAGACTGCAACGTGATCTAACAGATTCTACAGTTTTACGAACAATCGGGATGCCATTGGCGCACTCATTTATTGCATTTAAATCAACACTCAAGGGACTTGATAAGCTACTTTTGAATCGCCAAGCCTTTGAATTGGATTTGGAAAAGAATTGGGCAGTTGTTGCTGAAGCGATTCAAACAGTTCTGCGACGTGAGGGATATCCAAAACCATATGAAGCGTTAAAGGGATTGACACGAAAAAATGAAGCAATAACAAAAGAAACAGTTCATGCTTTCGTTGATACTTTAGAAGTTAGTGATGCTCTAAAGATTGAGTTAAGGGAGATAACACCGCAAAATTATACAGGAATTCAGTTGGTGAGATAAGTATTATTGACAATGAAGTCAAACGACAATGAAAAATATTCTTTCAATTTTTTTCGTGCTACTCTATTTCAGCACATTCGGACAAAACTATTCAATAGAATGGGGAGAATTACAGCGGGCGAATGGTCGAATGCTTTATATGCTTCCAAATGGGGAAGATGAATTCTATGCGCTTCGTTGGTCTGGTGGCAGATTAATTGGAAATTACCAAGTCTCAAAGCACAATGATCTGAAAG
>Ga0228650_1000166_pt1 | contig 22542 bp, 15 predicted proteins | sample 62DmetaG_FD_183171 | JGI IMG/M metagenome (GOLD analysis project Ga0228650, IMG submission 183171) | Seawater microbial communities from Monterey Bay, California, United States - 62D | ecosystem: Environmental > Aquatic > Marine > Coastal | place: USA: California | collected 2016-10-28
CGCATCATTCGCCAAATCATTGCTGCGCGGATCCAATAAGCCATCGTGACCATGCGTCGTATAGGGGTCCAGCGCGAGATCGGCAACTACCGCCATCTCCGGCAGCGCTGCCTTTAGGCTACGGATGGCCCGCAAGATCAAGGTGTCTGGGTTCAATGCCTCCCGCCCATCTGCTGTCTTCAGATCGGCTGCCAACTTTGGGAACAGGGCCACGGTAGAAATTCCGAGTGCCGACAACTCATGACACTCCGCGATGAGTCCCTCCACAGTAAAGCGCAGTTGGCCTGGCATGGAATCAATCGCTTCGGCAGCGCCCTCCCCGTCGATGACAAACAAGGGCTGGATCAACTGCGCCGTGCGTAACTCAGTTTCATGTACCAAGCCACGCAGGGCAGCCGTGCGGCGCATACGGCGCGGCCGGCGAGTCAAATCAAGTCGGTAGCTATTGGACATGTCGATCAGAGTGACAAGTGCGCCCGAGAGTGAAAGTGTAAAATTCACGCTTCCCCTGCACGCACTCGCCCCTTTAGCTAGCCACTGAACTTCGCTGAATTGAAACACCTATGTCCGTCCAACTTTACGACACTCATAGCCGCTCGCTACAAACGCTCACAGCCGAGGAGGGCCACCCGCTGCGCTTCTACTGCTGCGGTCCCACGGTTTATGGACCCGCCCACATCGGCAATTTTAGAACCTTTGTCCTGCAGGACACCCTGCGTCGAGTACTCGAGGTCGACGGCACTACGGTTCAGCATGTGCGCAACATCACCGATGTGGATGATAAAACCATCCGCCAATCACAGGCAGAGGGCCAAACACTCCAAGCATTTACACAGCAATGGGCAGATAAATTTCACGCCGATTGCGACGCCCTTAATATGCTCAAGCCCAGCGCGGAACCAAGTGCCGTCGAACACATCCCGCAGCAAATCGAGCTGGTCGAAAAACTGGTACAAGGTGGACACGCTTATGCCACCGACGATGGTTCCGTTTATTTCCGTGTCAGCTCCTTCGAGAATTATGGCTGCCTTTCGCGCCTGAAAGACCGCGTCTTACAAAGTCAGAGCGAAAACTCTGCGGGCGAACTCAACGATGCCGATGAGTATGACCGCGAATCGATTTCAGACTTCGCGCTGTGGAAAGGTCGTAAGCCAGAGGATGGCGAAAATTTCTGGGAGAGCCCCTGGGGGCAAGGGCGCCCCGGCTGGCACTTGGAATGTTCCGCCATGGTAGAGAGTAGTTTTGGCGGCGCTACCATTGACCTACATGGAGGCGGGATTGACCTTTGCTTCCCGCACCATGAAAACGAAATTGCGCAATCGGAGTGCGCGCACGGACGTGACTTCTGCAAACACTGGTTTCACAGTGCGCACCTCATGGTGGAGGGCACCAAGATGTCCAAAAGTCTCGGCAATTTGTACACGCTCGACGATCTGCAGGCCAAGGGATTCAGCCCGATGGTGGTACGCTACACCTTGATTGCCGGCAGCTATCGACAGCAACTGAACTTCACCTTTGATGGCTTGCATGCTGCCGAAAGTGCCCTGGTTAAACTCGAGCGCTTCGCTGAATCGCTACTGGAGAAAAGTGGCGAAACAACAGAAGACTTTAACCGCTATCTGTGCAGTACGGCGCCAAGTGACTTCGGCCGTTTCTCCAAAGCTTGGGGTGCGCTGTGTAACAACCTGAACATCGCAGCCTGCTTGGGCGCCATGTTCGGAGTCATCGGCTCCAATCCAGCTGCTACGATGCACGCCGACGAGGCACGCGCGATGCTCAAAGCTTTCGGTAGTTTACTCTACGCTCTCGGCTTGCGCCTCTTTACGGTCGCCAGCCCCACCGTGGACGCACCGGACGCAGTGCTTGCACTTGCGCAACAGCGCTGGGAGGCCAAACAAGCGCGCGAATGGGCCCAAGCTGACGAATTGCGCGATGCCCTACTTGCCGAAGGTTGGGTGGTTAAGGATCGTAAAGATGGTTATGATTTAGAACCAGCCTAAGCGGTCCAGCCACTCGTCGCATTAACGAACCAGCACTCATCCGCCTACGTCCATGTCATCCATTCACTACAGCGCTATCGGCAACCGTCATTCGAAATGGGGCGAAGGCCCCATCTGGTGGGATCAACACTTGCTATATGTCGACATTGAGGGGCATGCCATCGTGCAACTCGATCCGAGCAGTGGCAAAGAACACATCTGGGATGTCGGTGAACGCGTGGGTACAGTAGTGCCCACTCAAGACGGTCACTTACTCTATGCCGGGGATAGCGGCATCCTACGCTTCGACCCTCAAACTCAGAGCAAAACACGGCTCGCGGATCCGGAGGCTGCACTGCGAGACAGCAACCGCTTCAACGACGGTAAGTGTGATCCTGCAGGTCGTTTTTGGGCGGGCACAATCAGCCTCACCAAAACCACAGGCAGCGCGACCCTCTACATGCTCGCCGCCGACGGGCAGCTCCACGTTAAAGTCCCTCAAGTGACCAATTCAAATGGCATCTGTTGGGCGACCGACGCCAGCGCCTTGTACTATATTGATACCCCGCTCAAAAAAATTCAGCGCTTTGATTATGAGTTACAGACCGGAGCCATTGGCAACGCAACGAGTGTCGTCGACACGCAGGCCCTGGGCTTTTCCGACTCACCCGATGGGATGACGATCGATAGTGAGGGGATGCTGTGGGTTGCTTTTTGCCATGGCGGTTGTGTGGCTCGCTTTGATCCAAGCACGGGCGCCAAGCTACAGCAAATCGACCTCCCCTGCGTCGAAACGACCGCCTGTACTTTTGGTGGCCCGAACCTGGATCGGCTGTTTGTCACCACTGGCATTCATAAAACACGTGACGAGCCCGATGCTGGCAAAGTTTTTGTTATCGATGGACTGGGTGTCCGGGGAATACCTGCGGTTGCCTTTGCCGGCTGACGCGAGCGATACCCACCACCGAAGCGCGCGCGATGAATCCGGCATTGACTAGACCGCCGCAGCCTTCTGACTCCTAGCCTTTAATTTGCTGCTACGATGAAAGATATGTCCCCATTAGAGGAAATCCGCCACTCCTGCTCACACGTGCTGGCTGCGGCCGTACTGCGCCTCTATCCGCAGACACAACTGGACATTGGCCCGCCGACCGATAGCGGGTTTTACTACGATATTGATCTCGACAAGCAATTGGATGCCGGCGACCTCGAAGCAATCGAGGCCGAGATGAAAAAAATCATCAAGGAGAACCAGAAATTCAACCGCATCGAATGCTCACGCGAAGAAGCCGTTGAAAAAATTAAAGCTTCCGGTCAGGAGCGCTACAAACTCGGTCGCCTCGACGATATTCCCGAAGGTGAACAGGTTAGCTTTTACCAAAACGGTGAGTTTGTGGACCTCTGTGCAGGGAGTCACGTCAGCTACACGAAGAAGATCAAAGCGTTTAAGTTACTCTCGATTGCCGGCGCTTACCATCGAGGCGATGAGAACAACAAGCAACTCCAGCGCATCTATGGAACTGCTTTCGCCTCCAAAGATGCACTCGCCGAATACCTCGAACAACTCGAGCAAGCCCGCGCCCGCGATCACCGCAAGCTCGGCAAGGAGCTCAAGCTCTTCCATATCGACGAAGCAGTCGGCTCGGGCATGATTCTCTGGACGCCGAACGGCGCGGTGATTCGTACCGAGTTGCAAAACTTCATCGCCGATGAATTACAAAAAAGTGGATACGACCAGGTCTTTACGCCGCACATCGGCAAACTCGGGCTTTATCGTACTTCCGGACATTTTCCATACTACAAAGAGTCGCAATTCCCTCCGATTGTTGAGCCGGGCACGGTGGAAGCCTTGGCAGAGAAGGGCTGCAGTTGTGCCGACCTCTCCAACCAACTGGATTCAGGCGAGATCGACGGCTACCTACTGAAGCCGATGAACTGCCCGATGCACATCAAAATTTTTGCCAGCCAGCCACACTCTTATCGTGACCTACCGGTACGCCTCGCTGAATTTGGTACGGTCTATCGCTGGGAACAATCCGGAGAGTTAAATGGCATGACACGTGTGCGCGGCTTCACTCAGGACGACGCTCACCTCTTCTGCACCGAAACACAGATTGCCGCGGAGATCACCGGTTGCCTCGATCTGGTCAAATTAGTATTCACTACTTTAGGGATGAGCAATTATCGTGTGCGCATCGGTCTGCGTGATCCGGATGCCACCAAGTATGTCGGAGATCCGGCCAAGTGGGATGCCGCAGAAAATGCCTTGCGCGAAGCCGCGCAAACCCTCGGCGTTGATTTTTCCGAAGAGCCCGGCGAGGCTGCCTTCTACGGCCCGAAGATTGACTTCGTCGTCAAAGATGTGATCGGCCGCGAATGGCAGCTCGGCACCGTTCAGGTAGACTACAACCTGCCCGAACGATTCGACCTCAGCTATATCGGCGCCGACAATGAGAAGCACCGCCCGGTGATGTTGCACCGTGCACCTTTTGGCTCGATGGAACGCTTCTGCGGCGTGTTAATCGAACACTTTGCCGGGAACTTCCCAACTTGGCTTGCCCCGGAACAAGTGCGTATCCTGCCGATGAATGATGACCTCGTGCCACAGGCGCGAGAAATCGAAAAGTTGCTCAAGGCGGCTAAGATCCGAGTCACGGTCGACGCGATTGCCGACAAGCTCGGCGCGAAGATCCGCAAATGCCACGTGGACAAAGTTCCGAACTTCCTGGTGTTGGGTCGTCAAGAAGCCGAGCAAGGCCTCGTCAAAGTCAACTCGCGGGTGAATAAGGCACTCGAAGGCCTCAAAACACCGGCAGACTTTCTCACCGAGCTGCTCGACATCATCGCGAACAAAACACTGCCCGACGCTTAAGCTCAGGATTTAAAGGCGCGCATGGACCTGCTGGGCAGTGACTGCCGACGCATGTGTTGGAAGGCGTTGCGATTTTCTGCGTGCGTTCCAAGCCAAGTCTGCTCAACCTTCTTGAATGGATACACGCAAGCCACTCAGTAGTGCCGAAAAAAAAGAACTCCGCGGCATCGCGCAGCGTCTCAAACCTCACGTTCACATTGGCAAAAACGGCTTAAGCGATGCCGTGCTCGCCGAAATTGAGATGGCCCTCACCAAGAACGGCTTGATTAAAATTCGCTTTGATGCCGACCGAGAGAGGATGCAATCGCTGTGTGCCAGCATCCCCCAGAAAACCTCCAGTGAGTATGTCGGTGGCGTCGGCCGTGTGGGAGTTTTCTTCCGTGACATGCCGGAAGACGAAGCGATCTGACCTGCCGCTCTACCCTCACGCCTGCCAGCTTTTCAGTTTCCCCCCTTTACAGCTCAGGCGGGATCCGCTATGGCTCCTGCATGTCTGATTACCGTACTGTTAAGGCCCTCAAACAACTCGATAAAGATCTGGCCGTCCCCTTTCGCGGCATCTTCCTCCTGCAAAAGAAAACAACTAAAACGGCGCGCAACGGAAACCCTTTCCTGAGCATACAAGTCGGCGATGCAGGCGGTAGCTTCAATGCCAATTGTTTTGGGGACTCGGCAGTATTTGCTGCACTCGATCCAGCTGAGGAAGGCAGCATCATACGTCTTTCTGGCACGACAGAGTATTACAACGATCGTTTCTCACCCCGTTTACAGGCGGCGGAGCCCATCACTCGCGAGGAAGCGGAAGCAGAGGGCGTGCTCGGCCAGTTGGTAGAGACGCCGCCTGAATCCGAAGATGAACTCTGGGCGCACTTAGAAGACGCCATGGCTGCCATCCAACACCCGCAACTACGCGAGACCGTGCAACGCGTTTTCGAAGAAATGGGTGATCGCTTTCGCGTCTGTCCTGCAGCCGTGAACATGCACCACGCCTATCGCAACGGCTTGCTCGAACATACGGTCCATATGGTACGGGCCGCTCGGGCACTGCTCCCTCTCTATCCCGAAGTCGATGCAGATCTCGCTATCGCCGGCATCCTGTTGCACGATATTGGTAAATTAGACGAGTACGAAGGCGACTTCGCGGCAAAAGTCAGCCGCATTGGCACCTTGCAAGGGCACGTGGTCATCGGATTCCGCATCGCTCGCAAAGCTGCACTCCAAGCAAAGCTGAACGCGGACCTAACGGAACGACTCGAGCACATTATCCTCAGCCATCAGGGCGAAAAAGAATGGGGCGCCGCTGCCATGGCCGCCACACCCGAAGCAGTCTTTGTTTCGATGGTCGACAACCTCGACGCCAAAATGGGCATGGTACAGCGCGTGCTGCGCAACGCTCCCGAAGGGGAGCCGTTCTCGGATTACTTGGTCGGCCTACAAACCCGAGTGCTGCTTACGCCTCCAGAAAAAAACTGACACTGCCCTACCCTGAGATGTTCGCCGGCACCGATCGAATCGGAGCATGTGGCAAATCAGATGGGACCGTACCGAGTCTCAGGAACTGCCTGGTTGGCTTGAGCCTGCTGAGCCGGACCTAGCTCTAAATACTGGCTCCACTGCCTCAGCTCAACGGCTTGAGACTTGGGAAAAGGATCGTATCGCGAATGCTTTCGGCACCCGTTAGCAGAATGATCAAGCGGTCGATGCCGAGTCCCATACCACCGGCAGGTGGCATCCCGTGCTCCAACGCATTCAGGAAATCGGTATCCATATCCTGCACTTCTTCACCCACTTGATCGACGAACATCTTACGCTGAATGATGGGGTCGTTCTGCTCCGAGTACGCTGGCGCAATTTCCTGACCGTTAATGCACAGCTCAAATACGTCGATCGTGGTCGCGTCATCCTGTGTTATCTTTGCCAATGGACACAGCTCCTTGGGAATATGCGTCACAAAAGTTGGCTGAATCAGTGTCGGCTCAATCAACTTTTCAAATACATTGTTGGTGATTTCGTAGTCTTCCAACTCGCCGTCTACCTCGATGCCGAGCCCACGCGCCTTTTCGAGTTTGGTGGCACGATCATGACTGAACCACTCGGCATCGCCGGTCGCTTCGAGGATCAAATCCTTATACTTTGCTTCGCGCCACTGGCCGGAAAGATCGATCACCGTGCCATCCGGACGCGCGATCTCAAGCGTACCGATTACGCTTTGCGCAAGGTGCTGAATCAAACTTTGCGTTAGCTCCATCATCCCACGAAAGTCCGTATACGCTTGGTACAGTTCCAGCATCGTGAACTCCGGATTGTGGCGACGGGAAAGACCCTCATTGCGGAACACACGCCCAATCTCAAACACACGCTCCTCACCGCCAACCAGCATCCGCTTCAAGTAGAGCTCCAAGGCGATGCGCATATAGAACTGGCAGTCGAGCGCATTGAAGTGAGTGGTAAACGGGCGCGCCGCAGCTCCGCCGGCAACACCTTGCAATACCGGCGTCTCGACCTCTTGGAAATCGCGTGCCCACAAAAATTGGCGCATCTCACGAATCACTGCCGCGCGCTGCTTAAAGCGTTGGCGCGATTCCTGGTTAACAATTAAGTCCAAGTAACGCTGCCGATAAATCTTCTCATCATCCTTCAGTCCCGACCACTTCTCAGGCAGCGGGCGAAGGGCTTTCGAAACCAAGGTATAACTTTCAGCGCGCACGGTAATCTCGCCGGTCTTGGTCTTAAACAAGCGTCCGGTCACACCGATAATATCACCGAGATCGAGCTTCTTGAAATAAGTATTGTACTCACCTTCAGGCAGCTCGTCACGAGTGACGTAGCACTGAATTTGTCCGTCCCGATCCTGTAGCTTAATAAAGCTGGCCTTACCCATCACCCGAAACACGACGATACGTCCGGCGACTTTAACGAGCGCCTGCTCCTCATCCGCCAATTCCTCGTCGTACACTTCAACCGCTTGAGTCGCCGTATGCGTCTGCTCACAATTGGCAGCGAAGGGGTTGCGGTCTTCGGCACAAAGATTCTCAAGCTTCTGAAGGCGGACTGCATATAAATCATGCGTATTGTCCTGAGTGGCATTTAGATCAGTCATAATTGAAGCTGGCGAAAATGGGCCGCTCCCTCAAAATGGCAAGGTCATTTGAATGGAACTCCTCGCTCATAGTGTGGTCGCCTGCGTTTTTCTCGCCGGGCTCATCACCTGCTTTCTACCAGTCCTGCCAGGAAGTTGTATTGTATGGTGCGGCGTACTCTTACACCAACTCTGGATGAGAGATGCATCGGTTGGTTGGCAAGTGGTACTACTGACAGGGGGGCTGACGACACTCGGTCTCATCAGTGATGCGGCACTCAGTTTTTGGGGTGCTAAACAATTTGGTGCTACATGGAAAGGGGCACTCGGCGCGGTCCTGGGTGCTGGGATCGGGCTCTTTCTTCCTCCACCGCTCCTGTGGCTGCTACTGGGGCCTATCCTGGGTGCTATTGCAGGGGAGCTCTACGCCGGTCGCAGCCTGCGCGCTGGCAGTCGAGCGGGCATCGGCACCCTACTCGGCGCAGCCGTCGCATTGGCTTTAAAGTTTGGCTTGAGCCTCTGCGTTATCGTCTGGTTCTACCATGCGATCGGACTTTAAGAAACCGCGCTGAGTCAGGAGCCGCAAACTATTCAGACAAACGATCACTGTACTCCCTTCATGGGCAAATACGCCGGCACTCAAAGGTAACCAACCACCCATGGCTGCCAAAGCCATTAGTACTACGGTACTTAATGCGATCACTAAATTCTGACGAATGATCCTGCGGACCCGTACACTCAAAGCAACCGCATCCATAAAACGGTCGATACGATCTTCCATCAGCACGACTTCACTCTGCTCCAGAGCTGCATCACTACCGCGCACCCCCATCGCTACCGATACGTAAGCAGCCGCTAAACTCGGGGCATCATTCACACCATCGCCGACCATCGCTACCTTGTATCCAGATTCCGAGTACGCCCGAATCGCCTGAACTTTATCGGCGGGTTTCAAACCGAATCGCAACTCGTCAATGCCAAGCTCGAGTGCCACGGCTTGAGCTGCGCCGCGTCGATCGCCGGTAAGCATAACGGTGCGCATGCCCTCCTGCTTGAGTACCTGTAAAGTCGCTTTCGACTCTGCCCGAATTTGATCTTTTAGTAGAATGCGCGCAATTAAGTCGTCCTTAAAAATCCAATTCTCAATATACTCTGGAGGCGGCTCAGGAACACTGCGTATCCATTCCGAAAGAGGTCCTTCTTCAAGTAGCTCACGTCGTCCAAGCACGCAAAGCGCTTCGCCATCTCGACCGCGCACGCCTTTACCACTCATCGCCTTGAAATGATCGATCGCTCGTCGCCGCAAGCCCTCCGCCTTACCATAGCGTTGAATCGCGCGTGCGATCGGGTGCGAGCCGTATGACTCGAGCGAATACGCCAGCGTCGCGGCTTCCACTTCGCGCCCGGGAGGAAAACTCTCGACCGAGTCGACACGCATCTCCCCGGTTGTCAGGGTGCCGGTTTTATCCAAAGCCACTAGATCGACTTCTGCCAGCTTCTCAATTGCCGCTCCCCCACGAAACAAAATGCCGTGCCGGGCACCGCTGGCAATGGCTGCTAAAATAGCTGACGGAATCGAAAGGACCAGTGCGCAAGGACTCGCTACCACCAACAGCGTCATCGCCCGGTAAAATGCCGAGTGCAAAATTTCCGTATTATAAAAAGCCGGTATCTCAAAGCCGAGCCACCAAACAAAAAACATCGCAGTGGTTAAATTTAGAATCGTCAGGGTGTACCTGGTCCCGAAACGATCCGTCAACTGCTGACTTGGCGCTTTCAAATGCTGTGCCTCACGGATCAAATGAATTACTTTCTGCAAAGCGCTGTCCGTGGCACGCCGCATCACTTGTGCCTGCACCGAACCCCATAGATTAAGCGTCCCACTGTATACGGTATCACCGACCTGCTTACCGACCGGATTGGCCTCACCCGTGAGGTTCGATTCATCGGCAGCACTTTGACCGACACAAACCGAAGCATCGACTGGGAACAATTCACCCGGTCGCACCACAATCATCTCACCGACTTCGACTGCGGCTACGGGTACCCTTCGCTCATGGCCGCTACGATCCAGAATGGTCGCAGTTTGAGGTGCGGCATGCAACAGGCTGTTAATGGCATTGCGCGTGCGGCACAAGGCAAAGGCCTCCATGGCTCCGGAGAAGGAGAACAAAAAAAGGAGCAAAGTTCCTTCGGCCCACGCGCCAATCGACGCGGCACCGAGCGCCACGGCGATCATTAAAAAGTGAATATCCAACTCACCTTTTGGTAAACCCTCGCGTACATCCTGCAGGGCATCCCAGCCGCCAGCAAGCATCCCGCCGATGAACAAAGTGATCGGCAACCAAGTCGGCACGGCTTCAAACTGGCCCAAGCACCAACCCAAAATTCCGAGCACCGCACAACAACCAGCCAGCGCGACCAGAGCTTGCCAACTGGGCTCAACTGCTTCGACTGGCTCAACCGGCCAGGCCACTTCACGCCAACGCCACAGTAGCGGTGCGGTCGGACAGCTCGGTTTGTGGATTTGTACCCGACCATCCTCTGTCGCTCGAATGACGATACCCGGTGGTGGCGCTTCTTCCTGCACCGCTTCAACTTGCTGCAGTGTCGCCCGTAAATGCGCTTCCAAAGATTTGGGATCGATCGGACCCAGTGTCGCCAACTGGATACGTTGCTGCTCGGCATCAACGTGCACCGCCTCAACGCCTGCCGACCGGTTCAGGAAATGCGCTAACGCCGTCTCCCAACCGGGAGGCACCGACGATGACTTGTGACGAACCATACTTATTTAGAATTATTCTAAATAAGTATGGTTCGCAAGCGTATTTCAGCAAAACTCTGCACCCCGAGCCTTTTCAAATGAGTGAATTCGTGCTCCACTGCCTTCGGATCCAAACAGTTCTTCCACCTCTTATATGATCGGACTCATTGAAAATGCAGGCGCCCCTCGCGAAGCGGGTTATTTAGTAAGCCTCGTCGAGTCCATTTTCAAAGCGGGCGGCAGCTTAGAAACCGAGCTTGGCCTTGACCATCGACCGCAACAAGCCGCCATGGCCCTCTCTGTTGCCAGCGCCTTGGAAACCGACCAAGCTCTGCTGGTCGAAGCAGGCACAGGGGTCGGCAAGAGCCTCGCCTATTTGATTCCCGGCATCCTCCACTCGGTGGATTCCGAGCGCCCCTTCATTGTATCCAGCCATACCATTACACTGCAGGAACAAATTCGAAGCAAAGACCTCAAGATTTGCCGGCAACTGTTTCAAAAAGTTCCGCAATTGCAGCGCTACGCGAAATTCAAAACCGCACTCATGATCGGACGCGGCAACTACTGTTGTACCACGCGGCTCGGCAATGCCCTCAAGGATGCTCAATCGGCCCAGACGGAACTGTTTCCTGCCGAGCAAAAACAGGAATTGATCCGTCTGGCTAAATGGTCAGCCGAGGCGACCAATGGGGTACTCCAAGAACTGTCGCCGCCTCCACTCGCTGACGTGTGGGATGCGATCAACGCCGACAGCTCGACCTGTTCGCGCAAAAACTGCGACCCTGCAGTTTGCTTCTACCAGCGCGCGCGCAAGCAACTGTTGAGTGCAAATTGTGTGATCGTTAATCACAGCCTGCTCTTCTCCTTAATCAACGCTGGCATGCCACCCAAGGGCACTACCCGCGGCATATTGCTTGCGGATGATTGTCTCGTACTCGACGAAGCCCATCGCATCCCCTCGATTGCGACCGACCATTTTGGCATTCACGTCAGCTCATATGCTGTCGATCGAGCGCTGAAACGGCTGTACAATCCACGCACCAAGCGTGGTGTGTTAAGGAAATATGGGCAACAGTGGGACTTGACTGCAGTCGAAGAAGCGATTGCTGCAAATCGTGAATTCTTCGCCTACCTCGATGAACTGTTCCTGCGCAAGAAACCGATTCAGCGTATCCATGAACCGGATTTCTGTGACAACATACTCTCCGGGCCGCTCAAAGAAGTCGCAGAGCGCATTGGTGGTCTGATTCAAAAGATCGATGAGGAGCGCATGCAGGATGAGTTGCGCGATCACCGCAGTCGTATCCTTGGCTATCAAGATACCCTCAATGGCTTCTTACGTTTAGCTGAAAGTGACCATGTGCACTGGATCGAGCGCGGCGGTAAAAAAGGCCAGATCGTCACACTTCGAAGTGCGCCACTTGACGTCGCGCCTGCCTTACGCGAGGCGCTCTTCAGTCGGCACACCGCTGCGATTCTCACCAGCGCCACCCTTTCCGACGGGCAATCCATCGACAGCTTTCAAACAAAAGTCGGCGCGGCCGCCGCTGAAACACAAATCGAAGCGTCGCCATTTAACTACAAGGAAAACTGTCGCGTCTACATTGCCACTGATGCGCCCTTACCGGAACCGGGCGCCGGACGTCTCGACCTTGACTACTTGTCCAATATGATCTGCTGGTGCAGTCGACGTGTTGCCGGCGGCACCTTGGTCCTGTTCACCAGTCATTTCGACCTGCGCCAAGTCCGCGAGCGAACCGAGGCGTTTTTCAAAAAAATAAAACGCCCGCTGTTTTGCCAAGGCTTCGAATACCCACGAAGCGAATTGACCCAGCACTTCGCAGCTGCCGGCAATGGTATTTTATTGGGTACCGACAGTTACTGGACTGGCATCGATGTGCCCGGCCCGGCACTCTCACAAGTGATCCTTGCGCGGCTTCCCTTTGAAAACCCAAATCATCCGGTCAGTGAAGCTCGCAGCGAGCACATCCATGCATTGGGCGGACAAGCCTTCGGCGACCTGATTGTACCGGAGGCCCTGGTACGCTTTCGCCAAGGCATTGGCCGCCTGATACGTCGCCATGAAGATAGCGGTTCCATCGTGATTCTGGACTCGCGTATTGTCTCCAAGCCTTACGGTCGGCAATTTCTTGAGGCACTCCCCACCCGCGACTATCAGCGATTCAATCGCCATAACCGCGACATTATAGTTAATCCAGCGGAGAACCAAACTACCTAAGCCGCCACGCAAGCATGAAAAAATCAGCTCTCTTCCGACCCAAAGTTGAAAATAACCCGGACAATATGCTCTTCCGTTTCAGTCTGGCACAAGCCCTCTACGATGAGGGCGCAAGCGATGCCTCCATCCCGCATCTGGAGCGTTGCGCTAGCTCGCGCGATGACTGGATGCTGCCTCGCATTCTATTGGGCAAAGCGCTACTCGCCAACAATGAGACCGCTCGCGCCAAACACAGGTTACAAGAAGCACTGCAACTGGCAATTGAGCAACGGCATGACGAACCGGCTGCTGAGTTGCGTGCACTGCTGGCAGATCTTTAAACGTGACGCTGCGATTACGCTGACTGATAGTACGTGCACCCCACGCCCCGAACCGTATGAAAGTCACTCGTCTACATTTGGATTGGCAAGTACCGCTACTCCCCGCGGTCGCCGAACGTCTGCAGACGCTCCAGTCGGGCCGCTGGATTGATCTGAGTCACTTACTGGTGATTGTACCAACGGTGCAAGCAGGGCGGCGTCTGCGCGAAACATTGGCCCTCACGGCGAGCGCTACCGGAGGTGGACTTTTAGCGCCGCAACTACTGACGCCGGAGTCACTCCTGAGTCGCGCACTCAGTGATGCCGCTGTCGCCAGCGAAACTTGTGTAATGGCCGCATGGGCGACCGTTTTAGAACAGATCGATTGCGAGCACTTTCAAGCACTGTTTCCGGTAGCACCGGCAACCACCGTCGCATGGCAACTTGGGATGGCGCGCCAACTGATCCAACTGTGCCGTACCTTGGGCGAAGATGGGCTGACGATACACACTGCAGCGGAACGGGCCTGCGTCGCAGGGATCGAAGCCGAACGCTGGCGTGAGCTGGCACGCCTCGAAGGGCTCTATCTCGACCAGCTCAAGCGCAATAATCAGCTCGACCCAAACCAGGCACGGCAGGCGGCGGCGCAAACTTACCAAGCACCCAAAGATATTGAGCGTATCATCCTCGTCGCGACACCCGATCCTCAACCCCTCGCGCTGAAGGCACTGCAACAAGCGGCGCACACCACCCCGGTCGACGTTTGGATTTATGGGCCGGATGCCGAACTCTTTGATGACTGGGGGCGCCCCCACACCGATCCATGGACCGCGCGGGCAATGGATCTGGAAGCTTGGAACTGCCACTTACAATCCTTCCCGGATGCCCAACAAACCGCGGCACACATCGCACAGGCAACCCAAAACGCCGCACCTGAATCCGTGCTCATCGGCCTCGCCGATCCCGCCTTAAACCCAACCGTCGGAGATACACTGCGCGCACAGCACATTCCGTTTTATAATCCAGAGGGCGAAATGCTGCAATTGGGAGGGGTCGGACGCCTCGCCGAACTCCTCTGCGAATTAGCCGAAGGCAGCCACACGTCGACGATTCGAACCTTACTGCAGCATCCCGATATCGTGCATTGGTTGGGTGCCACGGACACACAGGAAAAACTCCTGAGCCAAGTGGATACAGTTTTTGAGCGCCATTTGGCAGCGGATTTGCCCGCACTCCTTCGCTTCAGCAAAGATCCCGCATTGAGCGCTGCGCTCAAACAGCTCAAGCAGCTGGAGCGTTCTCTGGCTGCCCCTAAGGAACCCTTTGCACCAGCACTGGCAACCGCCCTACAAACCATCTATAGCGAACGCGAAATCGAATTGGGCAATCCACAAACTGCGAATTGGCAAGAGCGTGCTGGGGCCATTCGCAAGCTGCTCGACCAAGCGCACCAAGCGGAGACCCTATTTCCAAAATTGCCTGCCCAATTCATCCGAGCAGCCTTCCAGCAGACACTGCGACAAGCGGTGGTCTATCCCGAACGTCCTGAAAACGCGCATGACTTGCTGGGCTGGCTCGAGCTGCTTTGGAATGATGCCCCACACCTGATTCTCGCCGGTATCAACGAAACCATTGTACCTGAATCAATCGTTGGCGATGCCTTCCTCCCGGAAAGCTTACGCGGCGCCCTGGGACTGCGTACCAACGCTCAGCGTTTCGCACGCGACGCTTATTTACTCGAGGCCTTGTGCCAACGGCGCCGCCAGAGTGGGCGCATCGAACTCTTGGTCCCACAAACGACCGCGGATGGTTCGCCACTGAAACCCTCACGCTTACTGTTCCTGGGAAGCGCAGATACCCTCGTACCGCGCACGCAGAAATTATTCGGTACAGCAGCGAACATCCGCAGCCATGGTTCACATACCCTCCCTTGGAAACTGAGAGCACCCTCTCGGTTGTCGCGCCCCGACTCTATATCAGTGAGCGCGCTGACCAGTTACTTAACCTGCCCCTTTCGCTTTTTTCTAAAAGAAGTGCTGGGCATGCGCCCGATCGATGTCGAAACACGCGAGCTCAGTGCCGCTACGTTTGGTAATCTATTTCATGATGTTGTCGAGGAGCTCAAGGGTAGACACCTCACCCAGCAGACTACGGCCCACGGCCTCATCGAAAAGCTGCACGCCATCGCCGAACAAAAAATTCAACATCGCTACGGCAAACACCTGTCTTTCACATTAAGACTGCAAAAAGAATCCTTACTCGCACGGCTCAGCGCATTTTGCGAACGACAGATCGAAGATATTAAAGCAAACGGCTGTACCCACATTCTGGATACCGAAGTTGCCTTTGAGAATTTCTCTATTGAAGGCGTCCAAATAAAGGGACGCATTGATCGTACGGATCAGCGTGATGACCTCATTGAGTTGATTGACTATAAGACCAGCGATACTCCCAAAAATCCACAGCAAGCGCACTTGGTGCAACTAGGCAAGAAAGGCCTCCCGACACATGTACCGGAAGAGGCCCTTTTCGAATTGGACGGAAAAACCTACCGCTGGATAAACCTGCAGCTGCCCCTGTATGCGCTCGCCATGCGATCCACGGGCAAAGCAAACATCCGCGTTGCCTATTTTAATTTAGCCAAAACACTCGACAAAAGTGAGTTCGCCCGGTGGCACGACTTAACGGAAGCGCATTTAGATTCGGCCTATACCTGTGCCGCAGCAGTGATTCGCCGCATTCAAGCAGGGCAGTTTTGGCCACCAAGTAACGACATCCCGGAAGCGTTTGATGACTTTGCCGCATACTTCCCCGACGGCATCGAGAAAACGGTGCAACCGGGCGCGTTTGAAAATTACACCTTTGCATGAAGTCCCTGCAAAACATCGCCATTGCGGCATCGGCCGGATCAGGAAAAACCTACAACCTGACCAATCGCTTCATCTACCTCTTGCACCTCACTGAGCAGCCGGAACGGATTATTGCCCTAACCTTTACGCGCTCCGCTGCAGGTGAATTCTTCCACCACATCATTCAAAAACTAGCCACCGCAGCGGCAAGCGAAGCAGGTGCGACTGAGCTCTCTTCGCAACTTCAAATCGATGCGGACCGGGCACGCTACCACACTTTATTGAGCTGTGTGATACAGCAGATGCATCGGCTCAATCTGCAAACCCTCGACAGCTTTTTCTTTCGCATGGTGTCGGCGTTCTCACTCGAACTCGGACTCCCCGGCAACCTTAACCTGATGGATGAAGGTGCTGAACTACGGATGCGCAAGGAAGCGCGCGACCACATCATTTATCAATTCGATGATTCGAGCAGTGAGCTGAATGAGTTCTGGCATGCCTTTCGGCAAGCTACCTATGGACAGGATACACGCCGTGTCGAAGGCACGGTGAGTGGATTCATTAAAGACCTCTATTCCCACTTCTTAGAAGCGCCAGACCCGGAGAAGTGGGGGCAAATGGAGCGCATCTGGCCGAAGCAGTGCCAATGGGCACACACAAAGCGTATCGACTGGGAGCAACTTGCCGAAGCTTGGTTGACGTGCATCCCGGAAGGCCTCAGCCGTTCGCAGGAAAATGATTTTCACGCACTCGCAGACAAAGTGCGCGCATACGGGAAGAACGAGAAAACCACGACTTTGATCGATCGCGCAATCGCCCAGGCCGACGAGTTATTTGCCGGACAAGTCACGCTCCGCAGTGGTCGCGGCAAAAATAATCTCGTTCCTCTCACCGGGCGTTCGGCACAGGCACTGGCTGCCATTGTACAGGCGATTTTCTGGCATCACTTACACCGCGCGCTGCAAAACACCCAAGGCGTGTATCGAGTACTACAGGCATACCACCAAAGCTACGACCGTATCGTGCGTCGACCCGGCCGCCTTGCCTTTGCGGATCTCACCCACCTACTCGCTCCCGCAGCGGCGGGTTCTCCGCTGGCGCAGATGGATGCCGATAGTCGCGCCCTCATAGACTTCCGTCTTGATGGGCACTACGACCACTGGTTGTTCGACGAGTTTCAGGATACTAGCCGGTCGCAGTGGCAGGTGGTTGAAACCTTGATCGACGAGGTCGTACAAGATGACTCGGGACAACGCTCGTTATTTTATGTCGGCGATACCAAGCAATGCCTTTACTTATGGCGCAATAGCGATGACCGCCTATTTCACGAAATCCGTCAGCGATATTCCAACATCGAGCCGCAGAGCTTAAGTACTTCGTGGCGTTCCGCTCCGGCAATACTGGATGCAGTGAACGAAGTCTTCGAGGATCCGGCTCTCATCGCGGAGACCTTCTCTCCAGACGCGGCAGAACGCTGGCAACGTTCTTGGGAGCCACACGTCCCCTCCCCAAAGACTCAAGACCTGAGTGGTTACGCCTGTTGGATGCAGGTGCAGAAAAACGATAGCCCGACGCGCAACGAACAAATCTTGCAGCTACTCGAAACGATTCAGCCGATCCAACGCGGTATGAGTGTGGGTATCTTGGTACGTAAGAATGCGCATGCCAATGAAATCGCTGCCTACTTGCGAGAACACAGTAATTTTCCGGTACACACCGGGTCCGCGATTCAACCGGCGACGGACAACGCCGCTGGAGCTGCTTTGCTGGCAATGCTGCGTTGCGCCGCACACCCAGGCGATGCGCACGCCAGAGGCTTCCTCAGGTGCATTGACGCGTCTACAGAGGGAGTCGCCTTATCCAGCCAGACCGATGCACTGCGGCAACGCCTGTTGCAAGACAGCCACGAATCAGCGGTGCGTTGGGCATGCGACGCCATCAGCCAACACCTCCCCCAAGAGGACGAGCGCCATCGACAGCGACTACAAACGCTCATCGAAGCAGCGCGTCGCTTTGATCGAGAAGAGCAACGCAGCATCGATGCGCTGATCCACTACTTAAAGGATTCAAAGAGTGGTGAGTGCGCACCCGGCGATGCGATTATTGTCGAGACGATCCATAAATCCAAAGGTCTGGAATATGACCTCGTCCTCCTCATCAACGAAGACACGAGCGTGCGAAACGAGCAGCGCATCAGCCCCAAAACCAACCCGCAGGGGGAAACCGATTGGCTCATGGAGCCCATCAAAAAAGAGTTGATGCAGGCGGACCCTCAGCTCTCACAACTCCACGACCAAACGAAAAGCCAATCTGGATTTGGAAGACTGTGCGCCCTTTATGTCGGCATGACTCGGGCCAAACGTGGCCTGTACATGATCAGTGATCTGGAACGTGTCAGCCAGGGCTCGACCGTTCACTACCTAAGGGAACGCCTCGGCAGTACCGCTACCGCGAACGGTCTACTCTGGGAGACTGGGGACCCGAACTGGGCGGAATCGTTTCAGGCGGAAGCCAGCCCAAGTGAAGCGCACAGGACTGCGCCCGTTGCGGAAGCGTATCCAGCCGTACACCCGCGCCTGCAACTCATGCGCCCCTCTTCGAGCAAGCAGCTCCGCATACCAGCTCGCACCTTTTTTGACCTCAGTGAAACTGCCAGCGAATTTGGCACCGCGGTGCACGATGCTTTTGAGCAAATTGAATGGTGGCAGCCATCCACACTCGACACTCTAGGCGCCAAGATCGAATCCGCAGCCGTGCGCAACTGTATTGAAAAATGCTTCCAAAATCCGGCAATTCGTGCGCACTTCACTTGCAGTGATGCCGACGCGGTCGTGTGGCGCGAGAAAGCGTTTAGCCTCATTGATGAGCAGCAATTGATCAATGGAGTCTTTGATCGCGTGCAACTATACCGCAGCCCATCCGGAGACTTTGACCGTGCAGTCATCCTCGACTTCAAAACCGATCGTATCCACCCGTCGAATACACTCCAGGACGCGACCGAAAAACATCGCCCACAAATGGAAGCCTACCGCAAGGCACTTGCCGCGCTCACAGGCATCCCGCAGGGCACCATCAGCCTACTCCTCGTCTTTACTGCACCGGCCGAGTGCGTCGAACTTTAGCCGATACTGGGCATCGGGAGATCCACTTCGACCTCGGCCTCGTAATCAACCCCGTCGATTTCAAAGCCAAAGAGGTTGAGGAAGTTTTTCTGATAGCCCTCAAAATCGGAAAGCTCAGTGAGCGATTCGCTGGTAATCTTTGGCCAAATTTCTTCTACCGCAGCCTGAATCTCGGGTGCCATTTCCCAGTCATCAATACGAATGCGGCCGGTCGCATCGAGCTGCAGGTCACCGCCGTAGAGCCGCTCATTCAGTAAGCGCACCGCCTGCTCAATACAGTCTTCGTGGGTGCCCTTGGCCTTCATAATTTTAAATAGAATCGAAATATACAAGGGCACCACAGGAATCGCGGAGCTCGCCTGCGTCACCACTGCCTTATTGACGGAAACATAGGCCTCACAGCCATACGCGGCACGGATCGCTTCAGCCGCCCGCTCGACATCTTTTTTCGCAGCTCCGATAGTTCCGTTCGTATACACTGGCCATGTGATTTCCGGCCCAATGTAGGAATATGCCACCGTCTTCGCAGCCGGCGCCAACACGCCCGCTTGCGCGAGCGCCTGCATCCAAAGCTCCCAGTCCTCGCCGCCCATCACCTTAACCGTGTCCGCAGCTTCCTGCTCGGTTGCCGGCTCTATGGTCACTTCGCTCACCTGCGCTTTGTCGGTATCCAGCGTACGATTACTGTAAGTCTGACCAATCGGCTTCAAACAGGACTTGTAGGTTTCACCATTGGCCGGATCGGTACGACGCGGTGAGGCCAAGCTATAGATCACCAAATCCACCTGGCCGAGATCGGCTTTGATGGTGTCGATCGTCTGTTGCTTGACTTCATTGGAAAAGGCATCGCCATTAATACTTTTTGCATAGAGGCCGGCGTCGTGGGCGGCTTGCTCAAAAGCAACCGAATTATACCAACCTGCGCTGGCCGGCTTCCCCTTGAGCGATGGCCGCTCAAAAAACACCCCCAAGGTCGCGGCATCGTGACCAAAGGCAGCAGCAATGCGTGATGACAAGCCGTAGCCAGTCGAAGCGCCGATCACGAGGACCTTCTTCGGCCCTCCTGCTTGCTTGGCGGCTTGAGCGACGGCAATTTCCTGCTGCACCTTGGCCGCACAGCCTGTCGGGTGCGCCGTGATGCAAACAAATCCTCGAATGCGGGGTTTTACGATCATAGTCAGTTTAATAGAGAGTCGTTGAAAATTAAAAGGTGCAGTGAAAGCGGCGAGCCGTGGGCTGGCAACCGGTAAGTGATGACAGGCCACGCCAGTCAAACAGCCGATTTGGCCGACCCTTAACCACGGCCGATGCCACTGGCCTCAAACCCGATCGCACGCAAGGCGTCCAAATCAAGCAGATTGCGTCCGTCAAAGAGGAAGGCCGGTAGGTGCATCCCGTCGTAGATCTTCTCAAAATCGAGCGCCTTGAATTCATCCCATTCCGTCAAGATCAACACTGCGTGTGCATCTTTGGTTGCCGCATAGGCATCCGTACACACCGTCAAGCGCGGGTCGTCCGCCGCCAAATTTAAATCCCGACGCATTTGCGCTTCAGATACTTTTGGATCGTAGACTGAAAGAATCGCCTGCTCTTCGATCAAATCACCACAGACGTAAATCGCCGCCGACTCACGGGTATCGTTGGTATCTTTCTTAAAGGCGAAGCCAAGCACTGCGATTTTCTTATCGGAGACGGTATTGAACATGGTTGAGATAATACGACGACCGAAGCGGTGCTTCTGGTAGTCGTTCATTTCAATGACACTGTTCCAATACGCCGCTACATCCGGGAGCCCGAAATGCTCACAAAGGTAAACCAAATTCAGGATATCCTTTTGGAAGCAGGAGCCACCAAAGCCGACCGATGCCTTCAAGAATTTCGGCCCGATACGGCTGTCGGTTCCAATCGCATGTGCCACCTCATCGACATTCGCCCCGGTCGCTTCACACAGTGCAGAGATCGCATTGATTGAGGAAATCCGCTGCGCCAGAAAGGCATTCGCTGTCAGTTTGGACAACTCTGAAGACCACAGGTTGGTGGTAATGATTTGCTCCTGTGGGACCCACGCGGCATAGACATCCACTAACTTCTGAATTGCTGCCAAGCCATCCGCAGTTTGCGACCCGCCGATCAAGACGCGATCCGGTGCCTCGAGGTCTTGCACCGCAGTCCCCTCGGCTAAGAATTCAGGGTTGGAGAGAATCTGAAATTTGCGCCCTTTGGCATTGGATTCGAGGATACGCTTCACGGACTCCGCCGTCCGCACCGGCAGGGTCGATTTCTCGACCACGATTTTGTCGCCCTCGGAAACCTCCGCGATCTTACGTGCGCACTTTTCGATATAGCGCAGGTCAGCCGCGCGCCCCGCCCCGACCCCGTAGGTCTTGGTCGGCGTATTCACAGAAATGAAGATCATCTCCGCTTCGCGTATCGCGGTATCTACATCCGTAGAGAAAAATAAGTTGTGGCCGCGCGCGGCTCGTACAATCGCATCGAGACCCGGCTCATAAACCGGCAACGTGTCCGAGTTCCACGCATCGATGCGCTCTTGGTTGATATCCACCACCGTCACGGTGTGGTCCTTACATTTGTGGGCAATCATGGCCATGGTGGGTCCACCCACGTAGCCGGCTCCAATACAGCAGATTTTCATAGTCAATGAATCAAGAAATGGTCGAAAGGATAGCGAATACGCTAACCTAAACCATCGATACGTAGACTAATCGGTGCTCAGAGAACAGCCCAAATTTCACACCGCTTGGCTCCGCGAACAGCCAGCGCAGCACGAGTACCCGACGCGAGTCGCAGTACGCCTAGGCGAAGCTATTGCAAGGCATCCAACGCGGCCACCACTTCTTCAAACTGGCGGCTGGTCGCTGCCTTTAAATCACGCCACACCAAGTGACCGTCTTTGAAGATATATGCCTGCCGCGCAAAGCGCTTCTTTCCGAAAGCCTTATTCACACGCAAATCGGTGTCCGCAATCAGCGAATACGGCAGGGAGTACTTCTCTTGAAACTTGCGCTGCGCGGCAGCACTATCCCCGGAGACACCGATCACTTGTACACCGCGCTGGCGCAGCTCCATGTAGCCCTCACTCAGGCTGCAGGCTTGCTTGGTACAACCCGGAGTGTTGGCCATCGGATAGAAAAATACCACCGCGGTCCCGGATGTCAGGGCCTCGCCCAAGTCAAAGCTCTGACCGTCTTGGTCCGTGACGATCAGCTGTGGGGCCGGTGCGCCAACGGCAAGTTCTTGGCCACTGACGGCCTGCATCGAAAAGAAAAACATAAGGAGTAGGCTTAGATTACGCATAAATAATACTGAAGTTGATGCAAA
>Ga0228650_1000168_pt1 | contig 22405 bp, 15 predicted proteins | sample 62DmetaG_FD_183171 | JGI IMG/M metagenome (GOLD analysis project Ga0228650, IMG submission 183171) | Seawater microbial communities from Monterey Bay, California, United States - 62D | ecosystem: Environmental > Aquatic > Marine > Coastal | place: USA: California | collected 2016-10-28
GGTTCTGCTCCAACATTTGAATCTGGGCCTGCACCATGGCCTTTGCCAAATGTATGACCACCTGCAACTAAAGCTACAGTCTCATAATCATTCATTGCCATTCTTCCAAAAGTAGTTCTGATATCATGTGCGCTAGCCAGTGGATCAGGATTCCCATCTGGGCCTTGAGGATTAACATAAATTAGGCCCATCTGAACTGCGCCGAGCGGCATATCTAGTGATTCTCTCTCGTCATTATTTTCATATCGATTATTTTCTAGCCACTCTTTCTCTAAACCCCAATGTATATCTTCTTCTGGAGCCCATATATCTGGACGCCCACCGCTGAAACCAAAGGTTTTACCACCCATAGATTCTATAGCAACATTACCAGCAAGAATTAGTAAATCCGCCCAACTAATTTGTTGTCCATATTTTTGTTTAATTGGCCAAAGAAGTCTCCTTGCTTTATCTAAATTGCCATTATCTGGCCAGCTATTGAGAGGAGCAAAACGTTGAGCACCGGTACCCCCGCCACCTCTGCCATCTGTACTTCTATATGTGCCAGCAGCATGCCAAGTCATTCTAATAAAAAAAGGTCCATAATGGCCATAGTCTGCAGGCCACCATTCTTGTGAGTCTGTCATTAAATCATTTAAATCTTTTTTTAATGCCTTATAGTCAATTTTTTTAAATTCTTCTTTGTAATCAAAATCATTTTCCATAGGATTTGATTTTTTATCATGCTGATGAAGGATATTAAGATTTAAGTTATTTGGCCACCAATCACGAACAGATGTACTGCTCTCACTACTATTAGTAGTTGCAGCTCCATGCATAACTGGGCATTTACCTTGATTATCATTATTCATTGTGTGCTTTTCTCCTTAGAATAAATCTATGTTTTTATAAAACTAATTTTATTTACTAAATATAGTATCAAAATTATATTACAAATATATGTTTTTGAAAAAATGGTGGAGCTACGCGGGATCGAACCGCGGACCCCCTGCTTGCAAAGCAGGTGCTCTCCCAGCTGAGCTATAGCCCCATTTTAGAATCAGTATTGTACTTTAAAAAAAATATTAATACATCCTTAAAAGAAAAAGGGTAGTTTAAAACTACCCTTTAATTCTTAGGGGATGCTAACACCCCTCTCCGCATTAAAAGTTGAGTGAGAAACCAACCTTCATTGTCCTTGGTTTTTGCGATCTAATTCCATCTTTTGGAGCTCTCGCAACTACGTCTTCATTATCTAGCATATTTTCTATGACAAAATATACATCCATATCTGCACTCAAAGATTTCCTCATAGACAAGTCTAAATAGCTGTGTGAATCAATTGTTTGATATGTCCCACATGCTGCTGTTGAACATGAACTTCCATTGCTTACGTATCTGATATTTCCAGTCAGTCCATTTGATCCTGTAAAGCCTGCTACTAATGCTAATGATGAATCTGGAACATATGGAACATCGTCACCTGCTGCGACAACACCCCAATATTCACCATCATCATCAAAGCTATTTCCAAATGTTGCATCTGTAGATGTATAGGTTAATCCAAGAGGATAACTCACTCCATTTTGACCAGATAAAATCATGGAAGCAGATAACTCAATTCCAGATACGTCGACTGCGCCTCCATCAAAGACGTCTCCATCATCACAACTTCCACCTTGTGAGTTAGTGCAAGCAGCTTTTAAGCTTTGATAATCGCTTTCAAAATAAAATGCTTCAACACCTGTTGTTCCATCTGTATACCTTAATCCTAACTCCATATTATCAGCAGTTTCTGGATCAGTTCCAAACATTGCAGTCATGCCTTCATGAAAACCTGCTACAAGCTGAACTTTATCATTTAGTTCATATGTAGCACCAAAACCTGTAGTACTATGATCGCCATCTTTATATTTTGGATATCCACTAGCTAACTGAGTTCTAGTTGGGGCTCCATCATCCCATCTATTTTCAACCTGATCATAATCTTCTGATCTATGACCAATTGTTAGTGCTAATTTTCCTAGAGTTATCTTATCTTCTATGTAGTAAGAAGATGCTTCTGAAACTCTTAATCTATTATTACTTCCAACATAATTTGTCCCACATGAGGAAAGAGTTGAATTTGTTCCAGTTGCGCTTTGATCAAAACACTCATAACTCTGATATCTGCTTTCAGAATCTTCCATATCTCTGTAACCAAAAGTAAGAGCATGCATACCTATTTCAGTCATTATTTTAAATTGAATTCCTTCATTGGTATAATATCTATTGTTATGTTTTAGCTTTACCTCTGTTGCCACAGTCCCATCTAATATGCCTTGAGCAACAGTGCTGCCACCATTTGCAGCAGAAATAACATTATTGATTCCTGTTCCAATGCTTGTACCGTCTGCGTTTGTAATGCCTGAGTTATTTGCTTGATCTACTTTAAACCAGTCTCTGTGGTAATCATTGCTCCATTTTGATGCAACTACATCAAAATTTCCTATAGAGCCAGCATATGTTAGAGACATTTGATCACCATCATTATTCATAACGTCATATTGAGTTAACCCATATCTCATTCTTGGATTTGATTCAAAACTTGCTTGTGATAGACCAACATATGTCTGGTCAGATGATTCATCTATCTCAACAAGCTTAAGTGTTAATGAATGATCGCCTGAATCATATCTTGCCTTAAACATAATGTCAGACTTATCAAATCCAGTGTCACCACCGACATTTGCAATTGAATCAAATCCATCAGATTGATGTTCATGTATTTCAACTAATGCACCCAGGTTTCCAGAATTCATTCCAGCATATGCATGGGTTCTTGTCATTCCATTTTCTCCAATTTCTTGAACAAATTTTCCGGAATTAACTTCTGGTATTGGTGTACTAATTAAATTAATTGCTCCGCCAATTGTGCTTGGCCCTTCACTTATAGCAGAGGGTCCTTTTAGGACTTCTACAGAATTTATTCTCGCCGTAGTTGGAAAATAATATGCTGAAGCAGACGTATATGGCGCTGGAGCAACTAGAATTCCATCTTCCATAATAGTTACCTTTGCAGACCTATCAATTGAAGTTCCTCTAATTGAAATATTTGGTCTAAGTCCATAACCATCTTCAGTCCTAAAATATAAACCTGGAACTGCTGATAATATTTTGTGAATGTCAGTGTCCATGACTTTTTGAAGATCTTCATTTGAGATAACTGATGCAGCTCCTGCAACATCTGACTTATTTCCAACTATGGTTACAGTTTCGACATCTTTATCTAATTCTTCTTCTGCTGAAATGGTAAATGCAAAGGATAAAACCATTAATGCAAGTATTAGCATAAGTGGATTCATGTCTTCTATAATTTTTGAGTACATTTTCATAATTTTTTTCCATTTATTTAATAATTAGTTCTTAAAAGCTGCACACGAATTAATCCGATGTATTACTAATTAAAGTAATAATCTAAATAAGCACACTTCAAGGGGTAAATTTGAGATGCAACTTTTAAGAATGTAAATGATAATGAGAATGATTCTCATTTGCAAGAAGAATTTGAAAAAAAACCTATTTTTTTTGTAATATTGTTAAATTATTTGGCTTTAAACTATTTATTACCGCGTATCATAAAATAAACACTAAGCACAAATAGAAACAATTGCTCACTTGTTAATAATTTTATAGGCGGAAGAACAAACCAATCAGGATGGCCAATATAAAAAACATAAATCATCAAGATAACCAATGAAAAAGCTGATGCTCTTGTCAATAAGTGCCCTGCTTGGGTTGCAAAAAAACCAATAAGACCACCAAGAATAATTCCAATACCTCCAAGAATCTCTGTAACTATAACAATTGAAACTATTAACTCTGGCAAAGGCATAAATATACTCTCAAACCAAGTTACCATTCTGTGCTGCTCATCCATCATAAATGGAGCTGGTAGCTTTTTATAACCATGTATAAAAAAAGCAACACCAAGTGCAATTCTGAAAAACCACGGCGCTAAACCATAAAAAGGATTTGTGATTGCATCTAATCGAGTGTTAATTTTTTTCATATTTTTTTTAAATTTCTAAAAGTATATCCTTGTCATCACAAAGAGCAAATCCATTAATCCCTATAAAGCGATCTAATTCATCATGACCAATATTAATGTATACATAAATTTGGCCAGTTTCTGATATTTTTTCTTCTTCTACGCAACCCATGCTAAATAATTTTGATCTTATACTTCCCAAAGAGGCTTCAAGCGAAATCCATCCTTTATACATACCATTAAATAGTTCTGTGTTTATTAGATCTCTTAATTCTTCAATTCCAATATTTTTTTCTGCAGATATCCAGGCTTCTTGTTTTTCCATGTTGGCATTTTTATTCTGCTTAATAACATTTTTTAAATCGCATTTGTTATTTACTCTAATTTGAGGAATAGATTGTAAATTTAAATCATCGAGTATCTTATTTACTTCATTTTCTTTTTGTTTGCTATCAATGTCAGAAATATCAACAATATGTAGTAATAGATCTGCAGATCTCAATTCATCAAGAGTAGCTTTAAAAGACTCAATTAATTGAGTTGGAAGTTGTGAGATAAATCCAACAGTATCAGAGAATAAAATTGGCCCTAGTTCGGGATCAACATTCTTTCTAGTAACTGAATCCAATGTTGCAAAAAGCTTATTTTCAGCTTTTTGAGAGCTTTTTGTTAAAGAATTAAAAAGTGTGGTTTTACCTGCATTGGTATATCCAACTAAAGCAACTAGTTTATTTCTACTTTTCTTTCTAGAATAGCTATTCAGTTGTTTTTGTTTGTGAGCTTTGTCCAGGCGAGCTTTTAATCGTTTAATTCTATGGCCAATAAGACGTCTATCTGTTTCTAGTTGGGTTTCACCAGGACCTCTAAGACCAATACCACCCTTTTGTCTTTCAAGGTGAGTCCATCCTCTTATTAGCCTTGTTGAAAGATGATTTAACTGAGCAAGCTCAACTTGAAGTTTGCCGATGTGTGTTGTTGCCCTTGATGCAAATATATCTAATATTAGTTCAGTCTTATCTATGACTCTGACCTTAAGTTTTAGTTCAAGATTTCTGGCCTGTGATGCTGAAAGCTGATGATTAACAATTACCAGTTCAGCGCATGAAGATTCAACTAAAATTTTAATTTCATCTAATTTGCCTTTATTAATAAAATGACTAATAGAAGGTTTTGCCTGCTTACTAATAATTTTTTCAACTATTTCAGCACCAGCAGAATTTACTAATTCATTGAATTCTTCAAAAATATTTTCAAGCTCATCCCCGGTTTTCAGAGATGATATTTCTAAGAAAATAATTAATGTTTTGGGTATTTGAGTCTGATCTACAAGCATGTATAAAAAAATTATAGAGATTTTACAAAAATTTGTTACTATTAAATTAACATCATTAAATTCTTTTTGGAGATTATTTATAGATAAGGGTGAAAGAGCACAAAAATCAGCAAATGCTAGCTCAAAGAGGCAAGCTGTAAGAGAAATTAAGAAAAAAAGGCTTAATAAGATTTACAGAGAATTACGAAAAGCTCGAAAAAAATAAAGTAAAGCTTTGTTCATAGCATTCGAATTGTACTTTTAAATGAAAAAGTAACAGGAATTTATATAACTTAAAAATGATAGACAAAATATTAGAATTGATTGGTGAAAAAGTAGATAAATACATTCCAATTATAATTGGTCTGCTAACTTTGTTTATTGCTAGTCAAGTCTAATTAAAATTTCTTTTTTTGACTTTCGCACTTACCTGAAGCTTTTATTTCAACTTTAGGATTTTTATTTTTTGTTCCGTCTTTTTTATTAAGCCAGATATCTCCTGATATTTGTCCTTTTCCTGTAAACCAATTAAATGTATTTGCAATCCTGTAGGCACCAACTTTATAGTCTTTAAAAATTGGATGGGTCTCGTCAATCTCCATTGAGTGAACTACAGTCACACCGGTATCAGATTGAGTTGCTAACCATTCTGCTTCTGGATTAATCCATGCAGGAGATGGCTCAAGAGTGTGGGTTAAAGATTTAAATGTTTCTTTCTTAGAATCAACTTCCCAATATTGAACAATATAAATTTTATCTTTTTGCCAATCTTCTTCTGCAAAATTTGTTTTTGCTCTTTGAAGCAAAAATAACGATTGTTGTGTTTGACGAGCAAGATTTTTAAAAAGCTCAATACCCTCTGATAAATAGGTTTTTTTAATATCTTTATAGGTAACAGAATAAGTTCCCTCTAATTCGCATAAAATTTTACTAGTTTCTGCAATTACTGGAAAAGATAAGAAAAATATTAGAAGAAATTTCATAAAAAATATTCTAATTTATAAGATGCATAAATACTATGACTCTCCTTAAAAAGGAAGAATCATAGTAATTTTAAATTAAGCTTTGTCTCCATATTCTTGCATATGTTTAGCAGTCCTTTCATTTGTTCCATACATAAAATGATTTGCCATTTTTTCTCTATACTTGCTTGCAGGAACTGTCTTTCCTAGAGCCTCAGCAACTTCTCTTTGATGCATTGGTGTAGCTCCACAACATACACCTAGTAATTTAATTCCAATTCTATTAACTTCCTCAAAAAATGTTCGCATCTCATATCTATTACAATAAAGTGGATCAAGTGCTGTAGGAAAAGTTCTTCCATGAGGCCCCTGACATGTACAGCCATTATTATCTGGTAAGTTAAAAAATGTAGGGTGTTCTTCTGTTGTTCTAAATGGAATTGGTAATGCGGCCATATGACAGCTTACTGCCTCTCTTATTTCTTTAAGATATGGCAACATAGTTGCAGGCCCTCTAAAACAATTCATACCTACAACATCAGCGCCTCTCTGTTCTAACTCTTTACATGTATCTACAATAGAGACACCGTCTCTCATTATATTTTCACCCATTGGAGCTATATTAATTACTGCAGGCAATCCTGATTGCTTAATTATTTCAAGTGCCTTATACGCCTCTTCTGCGTAATAAAAAGTTTCTCCCATTACAAGGTCTGCACCCTCATCAACTGCCCAACCAACCATCTCAGTAAACATACGCTCAACTTCAAGATGAGATTTTTTATTATCTTGTTCCCATATATTTGAATTTGAAATATTGCCTGACATTAAATTTGGCTCTTCTCCATCAATTGGGTTGTCAGCAATTTTCTTTGCTATCTTAAGAGCAGACCTATTTAATGGCTCTAAGAGATCTTCTTTACCAATAACTCTCATTTTTTCTCTGTGGCCGTTATAAGTAAAAGCCTGAACAATATCTGACCCAGCATGTTGAAAATCTTTATGTAAATTTTCTAGAGCCTCTGGATGCTCAATAGCAACCATTGGGACAAACTCACCAGCTGCTAAATAGCCTCTTTTTTCAACTTCAAATAAAAATCCCTCAGCACAAATAATAGGACCTTCATTTAATCTTTCAATTAATTGTCTTTTCATAGTTTATTATCCATAAAAGAGTTCAAATAGAATCCTCTTAATGAAGAAACATTAAACTCATATTAAATCCTGGGAATCATTTCCGTTTTAGCTCTTTATTTGGTATCGCGGCAATAGGATCAAATCACGATTTTTATATTTTGAATCAATATACATGTTTTTGTAAAGAGTTTGAAAGATATTTTTTAAAATTTAATTAAAATGTATGGTCTAAAATATTATTTTCTAATATAGGGGAGTATTGAGCATTGAATGCTAACCATTTAAGATTCCTCTATGTCAGAACCAAAACAATTAATAAATGATCTAACGCTCGAAGAAAAAATAAGCTTACTGAGTGGTTTTGATGCATGGCAGACAAATAAAGTTGATAGACTTGGCATTCCAGGCCTAAAAATGTCTGATGGTCCAAATGGTGTCAGAGGAGATGGTAACTCTGGTAAGTCTTCTGCTTGTTTTCCATGCGCAATATCAATAGGTTCATCTTGGAATTTAAATCTTATCAATACCCTAGGAAAGGAGTTAGCTACTGAAGCACAAGCTAAAGACGTTGATGTTCTTTTAGGGCCAACTATAAATATTCATAGGCATCCCTTGGGTGGAAGACATTTTGAATGCTTCTCTGAAGATCCATTTTTAACAGGAAAAATTGCTATTGAGTATGTCAGAGGTGTCCAGTCAAAAAACATTGCAGCGTGTCTTAAACATTTTGTTGGCAATGATACTGAGTTTGAAAGATATACCATAAGTTCAAATATTGATGAAAAAACACTAAGAGAAATTTATCTCTTACCATTCGAAATGGCTATAAAAGAAGCGAATGCAAAAGTTGTTATGAGTGCTTACAACAAACTTAACAATATTTATTGTAGCTCTCATGAGAATCTTCTAATCAATATCTTAAAAAACGAGTGGGGATTTGATGGTTATGTAGTGAGTGATTGGGGAGCTGCAAGAGAAACTGTTAAAAATGCAATTGGTGGACTTGATTTAGAGATGCCTGGGCCGGCAAGATCCTGGGGAGCAAATTTAATAAATGCTGTAAATGAGAATGATGTATCAGAAGAATCAATTAATAACAAAGTTGAGAGAATTATAAATGTTGCAAGTTTCTGTAAGAGATTTGAGAACCCAGCTCGTAAACCTGAAAGTGAAAACGATTCAAAAGCTCAAAGAAATCTTTTAAAAGAAGCCGCTCAGGAAGGTATGGTGCTATTAAAAAATGAAGACATATTACCAATACAAAAAAATATAAAATCAATTGGAATAATTGGCCCAAATGCAGAAAAAGCTCAGATTATTGGCGGAGGTAGTGCGACCCTTGTTCCTTATTATGAATCTCATCCTGTAAGATCATTTCAAGAAAATTTTAGCAAAGAAACTCTTGTTAAGTCCGCTAAAGGCTGTCACACATACCGCTATCTACCAGAGATAAATAAATCACTAACCAAAGAAAATGGCCTTTTAGTCGAATATTTTAATCTTAGTGACAATGAAAATAATTTTATTTCTAGTGAAGTTTTAACCGGTAGCAAATTTTGGGTATTTGAGGGGTTTGCAAAAGATGTTATAGGATTAAAAGAAAAGCCTAATATTTTTATAAAACTCTCTTGTAATTATGTTCCAGATATTTCTGGTGAGCATACTTTCGAGATCTTTGCTATTGGCGAAAGTAAACTACTGATAAATAACGAAGAAATAATTGATAATTGGACAAACCCTTTACCTGGTGACGCTTTCTTTGCTCATGGATCTTCATCAAAACGAGGTACTTCAAATTTAAATAAAGGTGATTCTTATCACATAGAAATACAGTATAAATTTGAAGGTAATTTTCCTGCTATTTATGTTGGTTGTCAGCCGCCAGATAAGATTAATTTATTAGATGAGGCTTTGAAGATTGCCAAAGAAGTCGATGAGGTCATTCTTTTAGTAGGCACTAATTCAGATTGGGAGACAGAAGGAAATGATAGGATTGATTTCAACTTACCAGGAGATCAAAATCTACTTATTGAAAAAGTATTAGATATTAATCCTAATGCAATTATTGTTCTTAATACAGGTTCTCCAGTTAATATGCCCTGGGTCAATAAAGCTAAATCAATTTTACAATCTTGGTATGCAGGCCAAGAATATGGCAATGCTCTTTTTGAGATTTTAACGGGTATTGTAAATCCTTCAGGCAAATTACCAACAACCTTTCCAAAGCATATTGAAGATACTCCAGCATATTCATCATACCCTGGAGAAAATTTACAAATGAACTATGACGAAAAGCTTTTAATTGGTTATAAATGGTATGACAAAAAAAATATAGAACCTTTATTTCACTTTGGGCATGGGCTTTCCTATTCTGATTTTAAATATTCAAGTCTTCAAGTTGATAAAAGAGGTAAAAATAATTTTACATGTTCATTTAATATAACAAATATAGGAGATATCGCAGGATTTGAAATATCTCAATGTTACATATCCTTCAACAATTGTGATGACAAGGAGCCAATAAAAAAATTACAGGGCTTCGATAAGACTTTTATTAAATCGGGTGAAACAGAAAAAGTTGAAATATATTTAGATGCAAAAAGTTTTTCCACTTGGGACACTGTAACTCATCAGTGGCAAATAAAAAAAGGTATGTTTGATATTCTGATTGGGTCTTCTTCAAATAAAATTTTACTTAAAGATAGTATTAATTTTTAGTTAGCCTATTAAGATCTTCTTCTGAAAGATTTATCTGTGATCCAAAAATAGAGCTATTTAATTCATTTATAGTTCTAGGGCCGATAAGTGGAAAAATTAAGGGTGATTTATGAACTACATATGCAAGAGCTATCTCAATAGGCTCAACATTTTTTTTGTTTGCAATTTCAAAACAAATTTCTCTTCTTTTAAGATTTTTTTCACTATGCCAAACTCTTTTTTCTTCTTCCAATGAAGGATTGGAAAAATGGTCTTTGGTTACAATTTCTTTTTTTCTAATAAAAAAGCCTCTTGCTGTACTTGACCAAGGGAATAATTTAATTTCATTATTATTGATGTAATCTAAGAACTCATTATTAATCGCGACACATCCAGGCCAAACTGGCTCGAGCATTTCTGCAAGACTAAAATTGTTGCTTAAAACAGTAAAAGGTTCTTTGTTATTTTTTAGAGCATAATCCCTTGCAGCTGAAAAACGATCTAAGCTCCAATTGGAGGCACCAATATTGTTAATTAAGCCTTCTGCTTTTATCTCATCAAGTGCATCAACAAATTCAGAAATAGGAACCTGATTGTTATCTCTATGAAGACAATATATATCTATCTTTGAAATTTTTAAGCGCTCTAAAGATTTTTCAATTTGAGGCTTGATAAGCTCAGGTTTACAGTCAGGTGTGTGAGCCCCCTTTCCTAAAACAACAACATCATTTTCAAGGCCTCTTGAATTTATCCAATCTCCTAGGTATTTATCACCCAATCCATTATTATAAATATAAGCAGTGTCAAAAACTCTTCCACCAGATCCATAAAAATAATCAAACATAGCATAAGCATGAATATCTGATGTTTGGTTATCGCAACCAAGAACAAGCCTTGAGAATTGTTTACTCTTATTATCTAATGTAATACTTGCTAATTTTCTTTTCTGTATTGAGTAAAAATTAGATTTAACCATTGGTGATATATCTTTAAATTCAAATGGGCAAACTACTCCAACCTCGTGTCTCCATTTATCTAGCCACAACATATTACTTTGTGAATCATTATGTGGAATTAATTCTGATTCCAGCTTGCCATCTAATATACATTGAGAAGCATGATCAATTTCACGAGTAAAAAGCCCAATATTATCTTTATATACAATCTCTTCAACAAGAATATTTTTATCATAAACTTTAATAGAAGAATGCCCTTTTTGGAATTGACCGCAATGCCATGGCTGACTTGCCTCTAATTTGAAGTCTCCACTTATTATTTCTAAATTATTTTTGTATTCTGCATTAATAGCACATTCGATATTAGCTTTGATATTATCTGTAAAAATAATGCATGCTTTGGAATTGAGGTCAACTCCTGTTTTATCAAGCTCTCCTTTAACTTCAATGTTTTTTGGATCAGCATATGACTTTCTCAAGATTTGGCCTGCTAAAAGTTTAACCATGGACAGTGGATAACATCCAACATCTAGAATGGCTCCGCCGCCCATCGCAAGATTCCTTAACCTATGATCTTCTGGTATGTCAGCTTTAAATCCAAAGGAGCAATTGATAGATATGTTTTCCTTCACATCCCTTAAAATTTTCAAACAGTTTAGGATATTTAAAGTTTGAGGATGAGTTCTATACATATATGCCTCCATCAAAAAAACTTCAGCATCTTGAGCAAGGCCAAATAAAACCATGCTTTCAATATGATTAATAGTTATAGGTTTTTCACAGAGTATATGTTTTTTATTTTTTATGGCTTGAAAAGCATACTCATAATGAGAGTTATGTGGCGTGGCAATATAAACAGCATCTACATTTTTAGATGACAATAATGAATTGACATCAGAGTGCGATCGAATATTAAACTTGTGTGAAAATTTAGCTAATGCAACTTCATTTCTTCCAAAAACAGAAATTAAATCTGAGTGATTGCAATGTTTAATTGAATGAGCGAAGGAATTTGCTATCGATCCAGTACCTATGATACCCCATTTAATTTTAGACATTTTGAATCTTTCTATTTTCTATATCTTCTATTAATTTTTTATGTAAGTTTTTATCTATCGGATAAAAATATACTAAAACCAAACTAATCAAAACCCCTATCAAGGGTATTAAAGACATCAAAGCTTTTAAAGAGGATAGAGTTTCCTGAGTCTGATCCTTATTTGGCTCAAAACCTATATTAGTCAAAATTATTCCCAATATAACTGCAGCAATTGCTATAGCGCCTTTTTGAGCAAACGTCATAAAACCATACAATGATGATTCTGTTCTTATTCCAGTTTTCCACTCTCCATATTCAATGGTATCTGGCAGCATTGACCAAAAAAGAACCCCGGTGGCGCCATTGCCAAAACCAATTAAACATAGGATATAAAGCAATTCCTGTAGCTCGACAATTGGATAAATATAGAAAATAGAAAATCCAATAAATAAAAATATCATAGATAACATCCATGTATTCTTTTTTCCTAATTTAATTGCAAAATATGCCCATAATGGAATTGCTAATAATGTGCTACCACTCATAACACCCAAAATTAAGCCCTGATACTCGTGAAAACCCAATGCATATTTAGAAAAATAAATTAAATTATTGTTAAACATTAGATATGTAGATATCAGAATCAATATAGCAGAGAAAACAATCCAGAATGGATAATTGCTTGATACAGATTTAAAAACCTTTAAGAAACTTGGCAACTCCTCTTTGGAAAATTTAAACGGTCTTTCTTGAACATAATGAACAGTGATTAAAAGAATTACAACAGCTATAAAACCAGCCATTAGACCAAGGTATATAAAACCAAGGGATTCTTCACCTCCGCCAAAAAATAAAACAATTGGAAATGCTAATGCTGAAATGGAAAACGTTCCAAAAGCTGCTGCAAGCATTCTTGCAGTGGTTAATTTTGTTCTTTCATCACTATCATCAGTAATTCTTGCAGTTAGTGAAGAATATGGGACGCTAACAATAGTAAAACAAGTTCTATGAAATAAGTTTACAGTAAGAAGAAACATAAATAAAAATGTTTCTTCGAATGGTGGCACCCATAAAAGTAAAACAAATGATAAAGCTAATGGTATTGATCCATAATAAATATAGGGCCTATAACTTCCCATTTTAGTTCTGGTCCTTTCAGCTATATAGCCCATAAACGGATCTGTTATAGCATCCCAGGCTATTCCTAAGGCATATATCCAACCAGCCATCATTGGCGATATTCCTACAACATCAGTATAAAAATATAATAAATATAAACTGACACCACTCCAATATAGACAGATAGCATAATCACCAATACCATATGCTGCTCTTGTTTTGTTATCTCGAAAAAGATTAATTATGTATCTCATAATGGCAGTGAATGTTGTTAATTATCTAAGCCCCTAATGTATATGAAAAACTAGTTTATTGCATACTTAAAATATGTAAGACTAACCTTATGGATTATAAAGAAGGGTACTCTATAACTAATGAGGTTAAAATTTTTTATAGAGACTACGGTCCAGCCGATGCAACACCTATTCTTTTAGTTCATGGGCTTGGTGCTCAATTAGTTCATTGGCCTGAAAATCTTATAAATTTTCTTATTGAGAATGGTCTAAGGCCCATAACATTTGATAATAGAGATGCAGGATTATCTTCAAGGTTTTCTTATAAACCATCAATAGTCTTGGGGTACTTAAGATACTTCTTTCGCTTTCCAGTAAAATCTGAATATAGTCTCAATGATATGGCTCGAGATGGGGTAAATCTTCTTGATCATCTTAATATTAAAAAAGCACATATTTTAGGAACGTCAATGGGGGGGATGATTAGTCAAATATTATGTGCGAAGTTCCCTCATAGAGTCAAAACATATACTTTGATTGCTTCTACTGCTTCTGTTCCAGGTCCCTTTAATGGTGCATCAAAAGAAGTAAGAAATATGATGGTAAATAGGTCTAAAAGTGTTAATCCTTCTATGGATGAAGTTTATCAAAGAGAATTAAAATGGGTTGGATTAATTGGAATGGAGGGAAAAATAATAGATACACCGAAATTTCGTGAAGACACAATCAATAACTATAATCGGATTAAAGATGTGAAAGATGGTTTTGGGTACGCCCGACAGCTCTCTGCAATTCTTTCATCTAAGAATAGAATTAAAAAAATTAAAAGTATTCAAGCAAAAACTTTGATTATCCACGGAAAACACGACCCAGTCTTGCAGTCAGAAAATTCACGTTTTATGAATAAACTTATTCCAAATAGCGAGTTAATCATAATAGATAATATGCGACATCTTATTGAAGATGAAATACTTGACCAATTTAAAGAAAAATTAAGGGATCATCTTCTGAATTAATTAGGTTTTTAACATATTCACCTATTGCAAGGGAACTTGTAACACCTGGACTTTCTATACCTTGGATATTTATAAGCCCATCAACGCCATGGATTTTGCTATCACTAATAGAAAAGTCTTTCATTGCTTCATTTGCATTTTGTAACTTTGGTCTGATGCCAACATAATCTGGTTGAAGTTTCCTTGGGTCTATATCAGGCCAATATTTCTTTATTGCAAATAAAAAATTATCTTTCAAACTCTCATCAAAAGAATAATCTATTTCGTTGACCCATGTGATATCTGGACCAAATCTAATCTGGCCTGATAAGTCAAAACCAACATGAAGACCGGATGAAAATTCATTTGCAAGCGGATAGACCAAGGTTCTAAAAGGATGTGGGCCGCTATATTTAAAATAGTGTCCTTTAGCAAACTTAATTTGCGAATAGTATTTACTATCCAGATTTTCAATTTGTTGTGAAATAATATCTGAGTGTAAGCCACCTGCATTGATTAAATGCTTTGTTTCTATAGCAAAGTTATTTCCATCGTTACATGAAATTGTAAAACCATTTTTATTTTTTTGTGCAGAAATAAACTTAGTATTAAAAGATATTAAACCTTTATTAAACTGTATGTCTCCCTCAATAGCACTGATAAGTTCTGGTACATCAATAATTCCGGTGCTAGGAGAATAAATTCCTGCTTCAATGTTTAAGTCAGGATAAATTAATTTCATTTCATCTTTAGAAAGAAAATCTAGATTCACAGAATTTAAAATACCCTTTTCATAAATTGCTTCTAATTGCTCTAGCTCTTCTTTTGAAGACGCAATTATGTATTTGCCAATCTTTTTATGGTTAATGTTTTTGGCTTCTGCATAATCATATAAAAGCTTGTTTCCTGTGAGACAAAATTTTGTTTTTAGGGATTCATTTGGATAATAAATTCCAGCATGTATCACTCCTGAATTTCTTGAAGAAATGCCCTCACCCGCTCTTGAATCCCTTTCAAGAACTACAACAGACATCCCAAGTGATGAGCAAGATCTTGCAATTGAAAGACCAACAACTCCAGCACCTACGATAGTTAGGTCAAAAAACATAACTTTCTAAATAGTTAAATAAATGGGATTATTGGAATATTGCAAGAAGATAAAAAAAATAAACTCAGAATTAATATTAATGTTTTCATGATAAACATTCTGCCATATCAAAATGTTAAAAAGAAATATATTATTAAATTTTAAATAAAAAAAATGGGTCCATAAGGACCCAATTTTTAAATATAATGATTAGTCAGCAAAATCTAACCCTTTTGCAGACTGAACTTCTCTTTTATTGGGATTAACTGATTCTCTAAAAGGAACATCAACTATCTCAGCATTTACAGCTTCGCCTGGAGATTCAGCATATTCATCAGGCAGTTTAACCATATAATTAGTTCCAACCTCAGAAGCTTCCCATGGAACCCATGCAAGTGCAATATTTGTTTCTAGCTCTGGTGACCACCAAGGAGATGTCACGTAGCCCACCTCATCTTCATCAGTATTAGTTACTATCCAAAAATCAGAAGCATAATCTGTGATTTCTTTTCCTCCAAGGGTTAAACCAACCATCTTCATTTTAAATGGTGCATTTCCTTCATCTATGATTGCTCTCTGTTTTTCAAGCTCTTCTTTACCAATGTAATCAGCTGCTTTATTTCTTGGTACCTGATAACTTAAATTAACCTGAAAGGGAGAAGTTTCATGATCCAGATCTTGTCCCCAAGACAAAATTCCAGCTGCAATGCGACGATGATGCGCAGGAGCTATGACCATTAAGCCAAATTCTTCTCCAGCCTCAAGAACAGCATTCCACATTTTTTCTGCATTATCATGTGCGTCACGAACATATATTTCATAACCTTTTTCGCCTGTAAAACCAGTTTGACTGATTACACAATCAGCTCCACCAACCTGAGTTTCTAAAATTCCATAATAAGGAACTTCTCTTAACTCTTCGCCAGCTAACTTTGCCATAAGATCTTCAGATAAAGGGCCTTGAATTTGAACAGGACAAACATCAATCTCATCAATTTCTACGTCATATTTTTTAGACACATTTACGCCTTGAAGCCAAAGTAAGAGATCGCTGTCTGATATTGAGAACCAGAATTCATCTTCTGTTAGTCTTAATAGAACAGGGTCATTTAAAACCCCTCCTTTTTCATTGCATAAAATCGCATATTTACCATTTCCTGGTTTAATTTTTGTAGCATCACGAGTTATTACATAATCTGTAAAAGCTTCTGCATCTGGACCTTTTACTCTTATCTGTCTTTCAACAGCAACATTCCACATAGTAACTCTATTAACCAAGGCTTCGTATTCAACCATGGCACCGCCATCTTCAGGTTTTACATAGCCTCGTGGATGATAAATTCGATTATATACAGTTGCTCTCCAACAGCCCGCTTCATGAGATAGATGCCAAAAAGGCGATTTTCTTACCCGGGTTGAAATTAATAACTCAGTAGGAGTTCTTCCACTCTGTCTAAGATTTACTGGAACTACGCGATCAGACTGATCAACATTAGGATGGTTTGGACTTGTCATATTTACCCCCGTATTTTTATAACTTTGTCAGCTTTTTATAAAAAAATATTAAGCTTTTGTAATAAATTTACGCCTTTTTTTTAATTTTGTAAATTAAAAAATTTAATGTTTTTTAGTGAATATTTAAAGAGAAAAAGTTATAAAAATTAAATAAAAATTTATATTTAATTTTAGGGGTAATTTAGTTTTTTATTAGCTTAGTTTTATTAATTAAAGACAGCATCAATAAACTAACAACTGAATAAATTATTACACTTAATGCAATATAATTAAGTGAGATTTGTAGATATGCATAAACACCAATAAGAAAGCATAATATGATTCTAATTAGTTCTATTTTTGTTTCTTGATGGCCGTCGAACCATAAAGAGGTGCAATACATAGTAAATGCCATCATGCTAATTGTTATCCATAACTGCATATAATTTAGGTATCCACTTTGAACAAAAGCTAAGAAAATATAAGTTAAAAATAAGTATTGAAACATAGCATAAATTTTTTGCCTTTTACCAATAACTGGATCAAATTTCTTAAATGTTGATGCATCAAAATTTTCTTTTTCAATTTTTTCTGGGAAGCTTTGAGGGATCCAGCCAGTTCTTGCAAATGGAGCATATAGCTTATCCTGCCAATCATGAGACAACCACATCTCCTTAATTATCTTTACGTATATATGAAGATTTGCCCAAATTGGGTTGAATGTATTTAAAGTTCCTCGTATTCCATATATGCATGCTTCATTCTCATCTTCTATCTTGTGAGTTCCAAACATCCTATCCCAAATAATAAAAACGCCACCATAATTTTTATCAATATATTGCTCATTTTGAGCATGATGAACTCTGTGGTTTGAGGCTGTTACAAAATAGTTTTCAAACCAACCAAGCTTTGGAATGTGCTCGCTATGAACCCAAAATTGATAAATTAAATTTAAAGAAGCAACACTTATGAATACATATGATGGAATTCCAATTAGGAACATTGGGATATAAAAAACCCAACTAACAAACGCTCCTGTCCCTGTTTGCCTTAATGCTGTACTTAAGTTGTAGTCTTCACTTTGATGATGAGCTACATGTGATGCCCAGAAAATTTGTCTTTCATGACTGATTCTATGAAACCAATAATAAAAAAAATCATAAATGATAAAAGAAAAAATCCATGTAAATGGTGAGGTTACATCCATTCTCCATAGGGCAAAATGAGTTTCTGCTAAATAAAAAACATACCCTGCTGCGCCGATAATGATTAATTTATTTGAAGTACGGAGTGTGCCCATAAATAAATTACTAATAGCATCATTTAATCTATATGTATTTTTATTAATAACTATTCCATATACCAGCTCAATTAAAAGCGCTAATAGGAAAAAAGGTACTGCATAGGTTATATAATCCATAAATTATTCTAAATCATTAATAGTTTTTTTTGAAATAATGAAACTGGTATTAGTGACATCAGGAAACTTTTACTTATTCAATCGATATTCTATACCGAAGCACCTAAAACCTTTTTTTGTTTGTATTTGTTGAAAACTTCAAAAAGCAAGTAAAACCAAAAGCCATTAATAATAGGCTCAACAAATGCATCGATTACAGCAAGATTTAATGGAGCACCTGTAAGCAATCTGTTGCAAGTCATAGCAATAAAAATATGGCCGACAGTATATAAAAATGCTAATAAAATACCTATATAATTGACATTGAAAGTTGTTGATTTGGCTTGCTCTATCTTATTAATAAATGCCTTCTTTAGGTAAACCAAAAGGAAGTAGAACCAAAAACCATTAATAATTGGTTCAACAAATGCATCTGCTGCTGCCATATCAAGAGATGCACCAGTAATTATCCTATTGCATGCCATGGCAACAAGAATATGCCCGATGGTATAAATAATGGAAAGATAAAGATTCTCATATTTAAAAATCTTTACGTCGTCATATTTTAAATATTTCTTCACTAATATTGCCTAAAAAATTTCAGTAGCATAAGCTACGGATGTTAAATGTAGCAATGGCTACGGATTGTGTCAAGGGTATAATAAACAAAGAACATCTTAGAGGGAAAAATGATGAAAGAAAAAATTAAAGCGCGATCAGTTCCCTTTTCACAAACCCGTTCACGTCATGCTAGTGAAACAGCCGAAGATTATGTTGAAGCTGTTATGGAGTTAATTGAAGAACTAGGTGAATGCAGAGTGCTAGATCTAGCAAGATATTTTAATGTGAGTCATGTCACTGTTTCTAGAATAGTGAAAAGATTGCATGAAGAAAACCTTCTATACTCCCAACCCTATAAACCAGTAGAACTGACTACTGAGGGCTCAACACTTGCAAAGCAAGTTAAAGAACGCCATGAAATTGTTTTGGCCTTTTTAATTTCACTTGGCGTTGATAGAGCTAATGCCGAAATCGATAGTGAGGGCATTGAGCATCATGTAAGCCCAGAGACACTAGATGCAATGAAACGATTTTTAAAAAAATAATCTTTAGCCAATAATATAAAAGACCAAATATATAGGTTTCTAATTTACCTGTTGATAACTGTGAATGATGTATTACTAAAAAAGCCATGAAATAACATGGTGGGCCCGGTAGGACTCGAACCTACGACCAATGGATTATGAGTCCACTGCTCTAACCAACTGAGCTACAGGCCCATTGTTCAATTGAACAAATGAGCGCTCAATTATATAAGAATATATGATTTAAGGAAGCTTAGTTTTTATTTTTATGTAACTCTTCTAATAGATTCAATGGTGCTAAAATTATGAGACCAATTTTTTTGCTCATTTTTACTAAGCTGATAACCAAATAATTTATTTTTAATATATAAAATAAAGTTAGAAGAAAAAATGGAAAACTGACTGTTATCTCTTTTGATTTTCCAAATTGATGATATTAATTGATCATGAATGCATGAAATAGCATCTTTAGATAGCTTCTTATCATAATCATTTAAAAAATTTAAATAAGTCAAAAATCTATCATGATGTTGTTGATCTGTATTATTTGATAAGTTCGTATGCGATTCATCTCTAAGATAATAAATGACTGAATTTATATATACCAATGAGGACGCATTTGCTGCAAGACGAATTGGTAATGAGATATCTTGTATGAAAACTCTTTCATCAACTCCACCTGATCTAAGCCACAAATTTTTATGCACCAGAAATCCCATATGAACAATTTTTTTGTCTAAACAAAATTCTAATGCATTCGAATGGTATTCTTCTTTTCCAAGATGAGTCATTTTTTCAGGAATAGTCTTTAATCTTTTAGATATTCCAAAAACTAATTCCGTATTATTTTTTTTTGAGCTATCTAATAGAAATCGAGTTGCATCTTTGGGAAGATAGTCATCGCCATCTACTGGGATAAGGTATTTGCCTTGGGCAATATTAGCTGCAAGATTTAATGATTTTGAAGGTCCAAGATTTTGCCTATTTTGTATGATCTTTATTCTATTATCTTCAGCCTTTAGACTTCTAAGAGTACTAAGAGAATTATCACTTGAGAGATCATCAACACATATAATTTCAATGCTTGCAGGATCAATATTTTCTTGTTTTTGAAGAAATGCAATAGTCTCAGCTATTTCATTTTCTTTGTTGTAGACAGTTACAAGGTAGCTAACGTCCATAACGGAAAGATTATTCGTCTAGAAAACTTTTTAAGTGACTTGATCTACTTGGATGTCTTAACTTTCTTAGAGCTTTGGCTTCTATTTGTCTTATTCTCTCTCTAGTCACATCAAACTGCTTACCAACTTCTTCAAGTGTATGATCCGTATTCATACCAATTCCAAATCTCATTCTTAACACTTTAGCTTCTCTTGCCGTGAGTGATGCCAGGACATCGTCTGTAGCAAAATGAAGGCTATCTTCAGTAGCATTTTGAAGAGGAGACTCTATGACAGTATCTTCAATAAAATCACCCAGACTGGAATCTTCATCATCTCCTATTGGGGTTTCTGTTGAAATTGGTTCTTTGGCAATCTTTAGAACTTTTCTTACCTTATCTTCTGGCATATCGAGCTCCTTGCTCAACTCCTCTGGAGTTGGCTCTCTGCCCATATCCTGCATCATTTGGCGAGATACTCTGTTTAGTTTATTAATAGTTTCAATCATATGAACAGGTATTCTTATTGTTCTTGCTTGGTCTGCAATAGATCTTGTTATAGCTTGTCTTATCCACCAAGTTGCATAAGTTGAGAATTTATATCCTCTTCTATATTCAAACTTGTCAACAGCCTTCATTAATCCAATATTGCCCTCTTGTATAAGGTCAAGAAATTGAAGCCCTCTGTTTGTATATTTCTTTGCGATTGATATAACTAATCTTAAGTTAGCCTCGACCATATCTTTCTTAGCACGTCTCATTTTTGTTTCACCCATGGACATACTTCTATTAATTTCTTTAATTTCTTTTACGCTTAATCCAACTCTTTGCTCAAGTTCTATGATATTTTTTTGAGCTATGACAACATCCTGTTTAACTTTTTCTAGTAAGTCTTTTTTATACTTTTTCTCTTTCATTAAGGAATCAACCCATCTTACTTTTGTTAAGTTATCTGTATAGCTTGCTAAAAAGTCTTTTCTAGGCATGCGAGCATTTCTTACTAATTGTTCTTGAATAAATTTTTCTTTTTCTCTAATGTTGCTAAGTCCAGATCTGGCAATTGAAGCAATGTCATCAAACATTCTTGGACTAAATTTTAAAAATTGGAATATCTCTCCTAACTTCTGGAAGTCAGCATTTGCCTCTTTAGAATGCCTTCCTTTGGACTCAATAGTCTTAAGTGTCTTATTATACTGACGCTTAAGATTTGTCATTCTTCTTTGCACTTCTTGCATATCAGGACCTGAAGGTGCATCATCGTCTGATTCTTCAGCAGCTTCTGCTTCTTCTTTTGCCCTTTGGCTACCTGGACCAGCTGAGGGAACCTCTTCCATCTCCTCTAAAAAACCAGTTAAAAAGTCATTAATTTTCTTTTCGCCATCTTTAACCATCTGATGATAATCGATGACATATTCAACTGTTCGAGGATATGCAACACTTGCCGCAAGAAGATCTCTCATACCTTCTTCGATTCTTTTAGCTATCTCTATTTCACCTTCACGTGTAAGAAGGTCTACAGTTCCCATCTCTCGCATGTACATCCGAACTGGGTCTGTTGTTCTACCTGTTTCGTTTTCAACTGCAGCAAGTGCTTCTGCAGCTTGCTCAAGAGCGATATCATCAGAATCTTCTGATTCAGCTAATAAAAGATCATCTGCATCTGGTGCTGTTTCATGAACTTGCAAACCTAAATCATTAATCATTCCAATGATTTCATCAACC
>Ga0228650_1000173_pt1 | contig 22091 bp, 16 predicted proteins | sample 62DmetaG_FD_183171 | JGI IMG/M metagenome (GOLD analysis project Ga0228650, IMG submission 183171) | Seawater microbial communities from Monterey Bay, California, United States - 62D | ecosystem: Environmental > Aquatic > Marine > Coastal | place: USA: California | collected 2016-10-28
ATCCGCGCTTTTGTCAGCGGATCAAAAGCAGGCGAAAGTTTTGCAAGTGATCGAGTCGAATTATGATATGACGATTCTGATTCGACGAGCCATCGGGCGTAATTGGGGGCAGATGAGCCCGCTTGAACAGGGACGAACGGTAGACTTAATCAAGCAGCTTGTCATGAAGACTTACGTCGATGGCTTTAACGGTGCAAATCGTCCGGAGGTCCGCTTTACCAAGACCGTGGAGCTTTCTGACAAGCGCATCGAGGTGGCATCCGTGGTTCATCTTGAGGGGCAGGCACTGCATGTCGTGTACCGTCTCGGACGGACCCGGTCCGGATGGCAAATGTATGACATTGTCGCCGAAGGGATCAGTATCGTAGCGAATTATCGGCAGCAATTTGATGATCATTTTCGCCGCGGTACCGCTGCAGAGCTAATACAGAAACTAGAAGAATTGCTCAAGGAGGGCACATTACATGAAACAATCACGATTTAAGTTAATGATGGTCTTGTGCCTTGTTTGCTTGGGCTGGGTCAGAACAGCCGCGGCAGATGATTTTCTGTCTGAGGAAGAGCTCTATGGCGAAGTTATCGAAGAGCAGGCTGCGGTGAATTCGGATCCACTGGAAGTGATCAATCGTGCGATCTTCGAGTTCAATGATCTATTCTTCCTGTATGTGATGGATCCGATTGCCACCGGCTATACGGCACTAACTCCGGATCCGATCGAGGACGGCGCGGAAAATTTCTTTCATAACCTCAAGTATCCGGTTCGTTTTGTTGGCAACGTGTTGCAAGCGAAGTTTACTGAAGCATGGGTCGAAACCGGTCGTTTCGCGATTAATACGACCTTGGGAATTGGCGGTGTGCTTACACCTGCGAATGCCATTGAAGGCCTTGCCGCCGTGCCGGGAGAAGATGTCGGTCAAGCCCTCGGTGTGTGGGGCATAAATGAAGGGCCTTATTTAGTCTTGCCGATTTTTGGGCCGACAAATGTCCGTGATTTAATCGGCACCCTAGGTGACCGCGCCGTGAATCCCTTCGTTGAGCCGTGGACGGTTTTAGATGAGTGGGAATGGCGTACCGCGTACTCCGCTGGCAAAGCGGTCGTCGACAGCCCTGAGATTAGTGATCGCTATGTACAAATGAAGGGCACGGCACTGGACCCCTATGGTGCGCTCAAAAATGCCTATACTCAGTACCGTCGCGCAGCGATTGAGCAGTAGTACTCATTCGCGCACTCGCGATTCTTCTTCGAACGACAGGTCGTCGCAGTCTTCCGAGCGATTCGCATGCAACTCATCGGGCAGGCACAGGTAGTAGAGCATTAGCCAGCCACTCCAACTGATGCGGTAGAGTAAGATGGGTAAGCTCAAGGATGCAATGAGACTTCCCCCAAGTGCGATGGGCAGGTGGATCCAGCCGATAAATCCTGCCATCAACAGGGGTGCGACGCAGCCGATAGCGACGAGCCCATAGTTGATGCACAGTGGTCCCAAGAAGTAGCCATCACCGCGTTCCAGTGTCATTCCGCACGTGGGGCAGACTCGATGAATGCGCAGGGGGCTTTGAAACAGCTTCGCCTGGCCACAATTGGGGCAGTGGCAGGACAAGCCGCGGCGCAGCAAGTCACGCTTCGTGACCTTTGGGGTTGGCTGTAACGGATTCAATTAAAGTAGCGTAAGAAATTGGCTTCGATCTGCTCGCGCAGTGCACCATACGAAAGCCCACGGAGTTGCGCAATCGCTTTGTAGCCACTGCGTAGATTGCCCGGATGGCAGAGGTTTCCATCTGCCAGACTAAACTCGCGCCACTCTGCAGTTGGCAGGCCCGCAGGAGCATCGGTTTCGATGAGTAAGCGATCCGCGGAAACTGCGCGTAGTACTGCTGAAATACATTTTGCTTTTGGGCGTAATTGTCCCGAATGGAATGAAAAGTACGCACCACGATCCATTAGTTCACCGATGAGTTCAATCGGTCCTTGATACGCATGCAGGTGAAAGCCCCGAGTGGGGAGTTTTACAGTTCGTAAGATCTCCATCAGTGCTCCAATTGCTCGAACGCAATGAATCGATACGGGTAGATTCCGCTGTGTCGCTACGGCCATCTGGAATCGGAAGGCCTCCGTTTGGAGCTCAAACGCAGGTGCTTGGCGACTGCGGTCCAGCCCGATTTCGCCAATGACTGCTGCACCTTGATCGAGTGCTTGCAGGAAGCGGTGCTGCCAATCGTTTGGCGCGCGGGTGATCTCCCACGGGTGTAAGCCGATCGCGGGCAGGAATCGCGGCTCGTCACGGCACAAAGTGAGCACAGCAGGCCAGTCTTGAGGTGCGGTACCGACTACAACCGCTTTAGCCAGACCGATGGTCGCATAGCTTTGTAGGATGGCACTTCGCTCCTCCTGTAATGCCTCAGCGGCTAAATGGACGTGTGCATCGTACAGTCGGACCGCTGGATCGTGCGTCATTGCTGATGGGGCATTGGTACAGCCAGCCATGGCTACAGTCAGTGGTTCACGTCCCTTGCAAATCCTTAAGACTTCTGCGAGAGACAGGATTGTGCAAAATGTTGAATCGATTCAACAATTCGACTGAGGCCATTGCGGCGGTTGGGCGACAGGTGCTGTGTGATGCCGACCTCTCCGAGGAAGCTTGCGTCGTTGGCGACAATTGCGGCTGGCTCGGCTTCACTGTAGAAATTGCAGAGCAGACTGGCGATCCCCTTTACGATAGCCGAATCCGACTCGGAACGGAAGTAGCACAAGCCGTCCTTATACTCCGGGACCACCCATAGTTGCGACATGCAGCCTTCGATTTTGAAGCTATCAAGTCGCAGTTCTTCACTTAAGCCCGCTGCTTGCTTGCCCAGTTCAACAATGTGCCCAAGGCGCTCATACGCATCCGGTATCAGAGTGATTTCTTCAACAAGGGCCGATTGTTTTTCGTCTAAGGTCATATCGATAGCTAAACCTGAGCTGGCGCTGCGCGTTGTCAAATCTCAGAATTTTTTAGTGCTGCTTGAAGGGTACAGCTGTGTAACGGCGCGTAGGGTCTCGTATGTAGAATGAAAAGAAAAACCCGGCGGTTTCCCGCCGGGTTGAGAGTCAAGCTGCGGACTGAGTCGAGTGACTACAGTGTGCCCGCATAGATCGCATGCTCACCCAACTCTTCTTCGATACGGAGGAGTTGGTTGTACTTCGCGATGCGGTCGGAGCGGCTCATCGAACCGGTTTTGATTTGCCCCGCATTGGTGGCGACAGCGATGTCAGCAATCGTAGTGTCTTCGGTCTCACCCGAGCGGTGCGAGACCACGGAGTTGTAGCCATTCACTTTGCCGAGTTCGATCGCTTCAAGCGTTTCAGTCAGTGAGCCGATTTGATTGACCTTAATCAGAATGGAGTTCGCGACACCGAGATCGATGCCTTTTTGCAGGAACTCAACATTGGTGACGAAGAGGTCGTCACCGACGAGCTGTACTTTGTCGCCGATCTTATCGGTAAGCGCCTTCCAGCCATCCCAGTCGTTTTCATCGCAACCGTCTTCGATCGAGTCGATGGGGTACTTGTCGCAGAGTTCTGCCAGGTAAGCCGCTTGCTCTTCGGAGTTACGCTTGGCGCCCTTGTCGCCTTCGAATTTGGCGTAATCATAAACGCCGTCGCTGAAGAACTCCGAGGATGCACAGTCGAGGGCAAAGGTAATGTCTTGGCCGACTTTGTATCCAGCAGCTTCAACGGCCTGAGTCAGTGTATCCAGGGCATCTTCAGTACCTTCGAATGTTGGCGCAAAGCCACCTTCATCGCCAACGGCAGTGCTGAGGCCACGGTCGTGGAGCACTTTCTTGAGGCTGTGGAAGCATTCAGCTCCCATACGGATGGCTTCCTTAAAGCTTGCCGCGCCAACCGGACGGATCATGAATTCCTGGAAGGCGATCGGTGCGTCCGAGTGTGAACCGCCATTGATGACATTCATCATCGGAACCGGTAACACCTTGGCATTGGGGCCACCTAGGTATTTGTAAAGGGGAAGACCGCAGGCTTCGGCGGCAGCTTTTGCCGTCGCCAGCGAAACACCAAGCACGGCATTTGCGCCCAACTTTCCTTTGTTCTTGGTGCCATCGATTTCAAGCATTGCCTGATCGACCTCCAATTGGTCGCAAGCATCGAGACCCACAAGTTCAGGGGCGATGAGCGTATCCACATTTTCAACGGCCTTGAGGACGCCCTTGCCCAGGTAGCGGGCTTTATCGCCGTCGCGAAGTTCGACTGCTTCGTGCTCTCCGGTGGAGGCGCCGGAAGGGACCGCTGCTCGGCCAATGACGCCGCACTCGAGTTCGACGTCGACTTCGACGGTTGGATTGCCGCGCGAATCAATGATTTCGCGGGCGCGGATGTCTGTAATGATAGTGCTCATAGTAAAGCGGTTATAGTTCTAATTAAGAGTGATTGTATGCTTTGCGTGGTGGTATCAAAGTGTCCGCCAATTGTCTGCAAGCACGCCCACTTGTGTGAGCTTAGCGCGACCTGTCAATGATTCTGCGCTGGAGAGGGGTCCGCTCCGTCAGCAGCAGGTGCAATGCTTGGGCAGATGGAAGGATGGTGGGTTAGCGCGCCTGTTCTACGTAATACTGTAGGCGTCGATTCCACTGAGTCGCCTGCTCGAAGCCGCTTACTTGCGCGACATAGCTATCAAATGCTTCGACTTGCCCGTTACTAAACGCATGCACAGCTAAGTGATATGCGGCTTCTGCACGAATGCTTTGGGAGTACTCGTTATTGGCTGCGATGCTGCCGAGTTCAGCCAAAGCGTCAGCTTCCTGGGTGGATTCTGCGAGTGCAAAGGCATGCCCCAAGTGGGCGCGCCCTGCGAGGATGTTGCCCTTGAGTGCTTGAGTGGCCAATTCGTAGAACTCGCTGGCACGCTCAAAGTCCTTGGCGTTAAAGGCCACGTCGGCGACGGACAGTGCTGCGAAGCCGCCAATAGCGTGATCCGCATGGGCACCGGCAAAGGCATCCAGGCTCTCAGCGGCGAGCGCGGCGCTATAGTCGGCCTGCAATTGATCGCTCGCGTAATTTTGGTAGATGCGAAACCCATTAATCAGGGTGATAAAGCCTGCCAAAAAGATGATGCAGCCAATCACAAAAGATTTATTCTCCATCCAGTACATGACGGTACGATCCTCGATGGACATCTCAGCAGACGCGTCGGCATCGACAAGGTTGCGCTCATCAACGATCGGAGTTTCCTCGGATAGTGGATTACTTTTGTTCTTTTTGTGTTGTGGGCGTTTCATGGTAAAATCTCGATTCGGCGGTGGGTTCGTTTCGTGGGGTTAATCAAAGACGACCGTCTTGTTATTGTAAACAAGGATACGATTGTCCAAATGCAGACGGATGGCCTGCGCAAAAACTGATTTTTCCAGGTCTCGCCCTTTACGCACGAGATCTCCTACGGAGTTGCGGTGATTGATGCGCGTGACGTCCTGATGAATGATCGGTCCTTCATCCAAATCAGCGGTCGCGTAGTGCGCGGTCGCGCCAATTAATTTCACCCCTCGGGTGTGGGCTTGATGGTAGGGCTTGCCGCCTGCGAATGCCGGAAGGAAAGAATGGTGAATATTGATCACCGGGCAGCCGACTTGCTCCAGGAAATTGTCAGACAGCACCTGCATGTAACGCGCCATCACCACGAGTTCGCAGCCATGCTTCCGGACGATTTCGATCTGCTTGGTTTCTGCCTCGGGTTTGGTTTCCTTGGTAACCGGAATGTGAAAGAAGGGAATGCCGTAGGTCTTGGCATCCTCCTCGAGCGCGGCATGGTTGGAGACGATACAGGTGAGCTCGCCAGACATTTCTCCCGCGCGGAAGCGTAAGATGGTATCATGGAAGCAGTGGTCGATCTTGGAGACGAAGAGGGCAACCTTGGGAAGGTCGGACGATCGTGCAACTTTGACTTCCATCCCCAGCTCCTCGCTGGCAAATTTTTTGAAGGCCGCGGATTCTTCCTCAATTTCTCCGGAAGGGCACCACTCGACGCGCTGGAAGAAAATATTCGCCTCCAGATCCTTATGCTGATCGGCGTGATGAATGTTACTGCCGCGCAGGAAGATCCAACTGGAAACTCGTGAGACGAGCCCCGGTTGGTCCGGTCCGGATAAAAGTGCGATAATCGTGGTGGGCTTCATGGCGGTGCCAGCGTCGCTGCAGGAGCGTCGGCCTTGCCGGTGGGGTTTAACAGGACCCAGGGTTAACTCGGGTTGGCCTCCTGGCTGTAGCTCTGGATCGAGCGAACTTCGTAGCCTTTCTCGCGAAGGCCTTTGATGCCGTCCACTGCAGCGGCAGCCGCCGAAATTGTGGTCATGATGCAGATGTTGTGTTTTAACGCCTCACTGCGGATCAGGTTTTCATTCTGACGGGGGACCGTACCTTGTGGAGTATTGATAATCAGCGAGACCTTATCATTTTTGATCAAGTCGATTACGTTGGGGCGCCCCTCGCTGAGGCGGCAGACTTTTTTCACTGCGATACCATTTTCTTTCAGTAACGCACCGGTACCTGCAGTTGCAATAATCCCAAAGCCAAGCGCACTGAGACCCTTGGCGATTTCCACTGCCCGCGTCTTATCGCTGTTTTTAACACTGATGAAAACATCGCCGCTGTCGGGCAGGCTCGGTTTGGCCGCCATTTGTGATTTGGCATACGCGACCCCGAGGTCTTTATCGATGCCCATTACTTCGCCAGTCGAGCGCATTTCCGGACTGAGCATGATCGGCGCGCCGGGGAAGCGCCCGAAGGGGAATACCGATTCTTTGACGGCCCAGTAGGGTGGAATAATTTCTTTAGTGAATCCAAGCTCCTTGAGCTTTTCGCCAGCCATCACCCGGGCGGCCAGCTTCGCCAGCGGGACACCAATCGCCTTGGAGACAAACGGGACAGTTCGTGATGCACGTGGATTAACTTCAATGATGAAAAGTTCGTCGTCTTTGATCGCATACTGCACGTTCATTAGACCGACGACCTTTAGCTCGCGAGCCAGTGCATGCGTTGCAGTACGAACTTTATCCAGCATCGCCTCTGAGAGTGTGTGCGGTGGCATGACCATCGCTGCATCACCCGAATGGACGCCGGCAAATTCCACGTGCTGAAGGATGCCGCCAATCACTGAGGTGTCGCCGTCGGCGATGCAGTCCACATCCAGTTCGTAGGCATCTTCGAGGAACTTGTCGAGGAGGACGGGTTTGCCGGGCGCAGCATCAAATACTTCACGAATGATCCCCTTCATTTCGTCCATGTCGTAGACAATGAACATTCCGCGGCCGCCGAGAACGAACGATGGCCGGAGAAGAATCGGAAAGCCGATCTCGCCCGCCAGTTCGTAGGCGTGTTCCTGTGAATGCGCGATCCGGTTTTGCGGCTGCTTGAGATCGGTGCGCTCCAAAATACTGCGGAATTGATCCCGGTCTTCTGCGGCATCAATCATCGAAGGTGCGGTACCGATAATGGTGACGCCGTGTGCTTCCAAGTCGCTGGCTAAATTCAGCGGTGTCTGGCCGCCGAATTGAACAATCACGCCGTCGCAATTCTCTTGATAGTAAATTTCCAGCACATCTTCGAGGGTGAGTGGTTCGAAGAAGAGTTTGTCGGAGGTGTCGTAGTCGGTCGAAACGGTCTCCGGATTGGAATTGACCATGAGCGTTTCGTAGCCGGCTTCGCGCAGGGCGAAGGACGCATGCACGCAACAGTAGTCGAATTCAATTCCTTGGCCGATGCGGTTCGGGCCACCGCCAAGAATCATGATCTTCTTTTTGTCGGTGTGCTTGATCTCATTTTCTGCGCCGTACGATGAGTAGAAGTAAGGAGTAAAGGCTTCGAACTCGGCCGCACAGGTGTCTACCAAGCGATAGTTCGTCAATACACCCAGCTTCTCCCGCTTTTTACGCACGGGTTGTCGCGTCGATCCAATCAACTCAGCAATCAGCGCATCACTGAAGCCAGCCTCCTTCGCCTCAAGCATGAGTGCTTGGTCGATCTTACTGAGGCTACTCGCGCTGAGCTTGAGCTCTATATCGACCAGCTCGCGTAGTTGTTGCAAAAACCAAGGGTCGATGGCGCAGATTTCGTGAATTTCCTCGACGCTCATGCCGTTGAGCAGCGCATGGCGTAGCCAAAAGACACGCTCCGCTGTAGGAATGGCGATTCCTTCGCGGATTTTCTGTCGGTCGGTAACTTTCTCCGCTAATCCTGCTTTGGCCGGCCCCTTAAAGCCCATGGCACCAATTTCAAGCGAGCGGAGTGCTTTTTGGAAGGACTCCTTGAAGGTGCGTCCTATCGCCATCGCCTCACCAACCGACTTCATCGCGGAAGTAAGGGTGTTATCGGCACCGGGGAATTTTTCGAAAGTGAAGCGCGGGATTTTAGTGACGACGTAGTCGATCGTCGGTTCAAAGCTCGCCGGAGTTTCTCGAGTGATGTCGTTTTGAAGTTCATCCAAACTGTAACCGACCGCGAGTTTCGCAGCAATTTTAGCGATTGGGAAGCCGGTCGCTTTGGAGGCCAGGGCCGAACTACGTGACACGCGTGGATTCATTTCAATCACGACCATGCGTCCGTTGGCCGGATTCACCGAGAATTGAATATTGGAGCCACCGGTTTCGACACCCACTTCGCGGATACAGGCAAAGGACGCATCGCGCATCAGTTGGTACTCCTTGTCTGTCAGCGTCATCGCTGGGGCGATGGTAATCGAGTCGCCAGTGTGGACCCCCATCGGGTCAAAATTTTCAATCGAGCAAATCACCACGCACTGATCCTTGTGGTCGCGCATGACTTCCATCTCATATTCTTTCCAACCGAGTAGGCATTCTTCAACGAGGACTTCGGTGGTCGGCGACATTTCGAGTCCGCTCTGCACCATTGTTTCGTATTCCTCACGATTGTAGGCAATGCCGCCACCGGCGCCGCCTAAGGTGAAGCTAGGGCGGATAATGATCGGAAATTCACCAATGAGCTCGTCGGCTGCCTTGAGTGCATCAGCTAAATTGTTGACCGTAGCGGAGCGAGCGACATCGAGGCCGATCTTGAGCATCGCTTGCTTGAAGATATCGCGTGCCTCACCTTTGACGATGGCTTCAGGTTTGGCGCCGATCATTTCGACCCCATATTTTGCCAGCAAGCCCGCTTCATGGAGCTCCATCGATAAATTCAGCCCGGTTTGCCCGCCTAAGGTTGGCAGGAGTGCATCGGGCTGCTCCTTGAGAATAATTTTTTCGAGTGCATCGACGGTTAGCGGCTCAATGTAGGTGACGTCGGCAAATTCCGGATCCGTCATAATCGTCGCCGGATTGCTATTGACCAGGACGACACGGTAGCCTTCTTCGCGAAGTGCCTTACAGGCCTGAGTCCCGGAGTAGTCGAACTCGCAAGCTTGACCGATAACAATAGGGCCGGAGCCAATGATGAGGATAGTCTGAATGTCGGTGCGTTTTGGCATAAATTGCGAAGAGGGTGGAATTTTTAACTCTGCATGCAAGCACGAACGCTTGCTGAGATCCAGTTTGAGCAGCGATTTCTGGAACTATTTTCAGTGAATAATCCACTGTCAATACACGCAGCGAGCGCCTGGATGATCGAAGGCTGCGGTCTGTGGCGCCTTTTTACAGGGCCCAAAAAAAAGCGTCTCCTCCGAGGCGCTTTTTTTGTGTGCTGATGCGGCTTTGCCGCGGCCGCTGTGGCTGGAATTATTCCATCGCATCCGCAGCGTCTTCAACTGCGGTTGCTGCGGTGTCCTCGTCCGATTGCCCGCATCCGCTTACGGCGGCGCCGAGCAGGGCGGCAGAGAGGAGGAAGGTAGCAAGTTTGATGAACTTCATGATTTTTGGTTGGGTTGGTTTTTGAGCCACGAGTGTGACTCTTTCTTAAGCATAAGGATAGAGCTGCCATCGACAACAGTTAACACGCAGCGTTCTCGCTTTTACGAGGGATTCAAAATGCGGTAACCATTGACGAAGGGATCATTTCGGCACCAACTGGCACCGTGAATGAGACGATTGAAGGTATGCGCTTTGCTGCGCTGGAAGATCGCCTAGCAGTCGCCGGAGTCAATCGGGTGCACGCTAAGTCGGTTTTCAATGCAGTGCATCGGCAGTTGGTCGAGGGCGATTTGACAGCGATTGATTCCTGGTTGCCGCCCGTACTGCGTTGGCTCCAGTCCGAGCATGCGCCGGCTCGCTGTGCTCTGGATTGTGTCGCTACGGTGCCCAGTAGTGATGGCTTCACTCAGAAGTATCTGCTGCGCTGCAGCGACGGTGCCGAGGTGGAGTCGGTGCAAATGGGCTTTCCGGGTCGTTTTACCGCTTGTCTGAGTAGCCAGGTGGGCTGTGCGATGGGCTGTGTCTTTTGTGCGACTGGCCAAATGGGGTTTTCGCGCCATCTGAGTGCCGGAGAAATTGTCGCACAAGCGCTGCATGTGGAACGCAACTTACGTGAGCAACAGGGCGAACGCCTGCGCAATATCGTGATGATGGGGATGGGCGAGCCCTTGCATAATTTTGAGCCAACGATGGAGGCATTGGATATTTTAACCGACACCCGTGGTTTGAATATTGGACCCGCTCGTGTTGCCATTAGCACCGTTGGTTATGTGCCTGGGATTTTAAAATTAGCGCGTCACCCTAAGCGTTACTCGCTGGCCGTGAGTTTACATGGTGTGACGGACGAGGAGCGAGGGGAGTTGATCCCCATTAATAAACGTTGGCCGCTCGATGCATTGCTCGAGTCTTGTCGCGAATACTCTGCAGTGAAGCGAGCGCGGGTCTTTTTTGCTTGGACCCTAATTCGCGACGTCAATGACAGCGATGCACACGCGCAGCGCTTGGCGGATCTTTTGCGCGGGATGAACGCGCATGTGAATTTGATACCGCTCAATCCGACTCAGGAGTTCTCCGGTGAGGCTCCTTCGGACGAGCGAGTTCGTGCGTTTCAGGAAATTATTCAGCGCAATGGTTTGCCGAGTACCGTGCGGCAGCGGCGCGGGATTGATGTCGCTGCTGGCTGTGGGCAACTCAAGGCGAAGCGTCAAGTCCGGCAAGCGGCCAAGGTTTAAGCCAAGGCAAACACCGCTTGGATTTCAACGGTGCTGTCTTTGGGCAATCCGGTAACTGCTACCGCGGCACGGGTGTGGCGTCCGCGTTCCCCGAGAACCTCGACGAGCAAATCGGATGCCCCGTTGATCACTGCCGGACTGTCTGCAAAGCTCGGCACCGCATTCACAAAACCATTCAGTTGGACCACCTGTTGGATGGCATCCAGGTCGCCCAGTGTGTGTTGCGCGACTGCCAAGAGATTCAAGGCGCAGATGCGGGCGGCCGCTTGCCCGTAGTCGATATCGCGTTCGGCGCCGACCTTACCGGTGTGTGTCATCGTTCCATCGACGAGACAAATGGCACCGGATAGATAGAGCAGGTTGCCGATTTTTAAGGCAGGTAGATAATTGCCGGCGGGCGCCGGCGCAGCGGGCAAATGAATGCCAAGTTCGGAAAGGCGTTGAGCGGTGTTCATAGGCTTTTGTTGGATCAAAAAACGGGAGCATTGGGTGGCTTCAAGCTTCAGCCGCGTAAGGGGCTTCGCCTTCGCTTCGGGCGATCACCACGGCACCCACCGTATCGCTGAACACGTTTACAGAGGTGCGGCACATGTCGAGGATACGATCGGTCACCCAAACGACCCCGATGGCTTCCACAGGCAGGCCCACGGCAGGCAGAATGACGGAAATCGCGACAAGGCTAGCAGCCGGAATGCCCGCGACGCCGATACTGGTCGTTAGTGCGAGTAGTACGACGAGCAGTTGTTGACTTAAATCCAGTGCCACCGCACCGGTGGCGGCATACAACTGGGCGATGAATAGAACGACGACACATTCGTACAGCGCTGTCCCGTCCATGTTGACGGTCGCTCCGAGCGGCAGCGTAAAGGAACTGGCTTTTTTCGAGACCCCGGCCCGCCCCTCGACTGTTTCCATCGTGAGCGGTAAAGTTGCCGATGAACTGGCAGTTGAAAACGCGGTGAGTAAGACCGGCGCCATCGCTTTGTAATGCGTCAGCGGGTTGAGTTTACCGACCACCTTTAGCACTAGTGCCAGACTGATACAGAAATGAAACGCGAGAGCCACGAGGACCGTTAGGAAAAATCCGAAGAGGGCACCGATCAGTTGTTCGAAGGGTGCGTGTATCAAAATGGGCGTGACCAATCCGAAGACACCGAGCGGTGCGAAGCGAATGATGCAATCCGTCAGGCGCAGCATGACTTCCTGCGCACCATCCCAGAAGTGCTGTTGGGCGATGCGTAGTTCCTGCCTCAACTTGCCGATAAAAGCCCCAAACAATACGGAAAAGGTGATGACGCCAAGGAGCTGTCCATTATTGGCCGCAGCATTGACGATATTGGAGGGAAACATGCGCAGGAAAATGGCATACAAATCATTCGCGCCGCGCCCATCGACCTTTTCCATGAGCCCTTGGCTGAGAGCAGTTTGGCTGCCTTCGCCTAAAATGGCCGTGGCCACCGCAGGGTCGACTGCACCCGGGCGGATTAAGTTAACCGCAAGCAAGCCAATGAATACCGCGATTGCGCCGCTACAGGTATAATACAATAAGGTTTTGACGCTCATGCGTCCGACCCCTTTTTCGGCGCCAAGGTGCATCACGCCGGCAATGATCGATGCGACAATCAGCGGCACGATGACCATCTTGAGGGCATTCATGAATAGCTTGCCGATAAACTGGCACAGGCCTTCAACGGCGACACGAGTTTCAGCACTGCCATGTGGCAGGACGAAGCGCGCGACCAGTAGTGCAAGTGTCAGCGACAGTAAAATCTGCCAGTGGAGTTTCCATTTGATTGGATTCATGGGGCTAGCTAGGGGTTGGGGTCACGTTTCGTTAAGAAAGTGGGGCAGTGTTTGCCAGTGGTTGAGGGGCAGTGCCTCTGGGCGCAGCGTCGCTGGCAGCCCCGCCTCAAGGAGCGAATCGAACCACGCCTGTATCTGTGGGTTGGACTCGCGCTTACAGAGAGCGCCGAGTTGTTTACGGCGTTGCGTAAAAATCCGCCGGATGCAGGCACGCGCACTTGCCGAAAAACACACGGAGTTCTGCTGCCGATCCAAGCGCAATAGGATTGAGTCAACCTTGGGCGCGGGGTGGAAGCATTGCCCTTTGACGATATGCGCACTGTGTACGACATAGGCCGACTGCAGAAAAATAGAGATCGCCCCGAAGCTTTTACTGCCATGGGTCGCGGCGTAGCGATCGCCCGCCTCTTTTTGCAGCATGAGCACCATGCGCTCCGGCAGTGTACCGCTTAAAATTAGATCCATCCATGGTGTGGCGACTGCGTAGGGCAAATTGGCGACAATGCAATAGTCCTTGTTTGCTAAACGAGGCGGCAAGCCGGCGCGTGGCTCATCGAGGCAATCACCTTCGATGAGCGTGAGCTTGGGCTGCTCGGGCAAGACCTTTTCGCGTAAATAAACGGCCAGTCGAGGGTCGCGCTCAATGGCCCACAATCGCGCGCCTGTGGCCAAGATCGCGCGGGTCAGCGTGCCTAATCCCGGGCCTACTTCGACGACGGTGCTGTCGGCGTCGAGCTCCGCGAGTTCGATCGACTTGCGCACAATGTTGCCATCAATCAAAAAGTTTTGTCCGAGTTTTTTATTAGGACTGTGCTCGAGATGCTCGAGGATCTCGCGGGTTAAGGTCGGACTTAAAGGCATCGTAGTTAACGGGAAGGCCCAAGCGCAGGCGGCACACTCAGGGTAGCGCATACCCTGGCCTGCTGCCTACCAAATGATCTGTCACGCAGGTCCACAGTTTTTAGGCATTGTGGAAGGCTTGCACCAATTCCTCTGGATCGTCGGCGCGCATCAGCGCCTCACCGACGAGGATCGCATCTGCGCCGCAGGCACGCGCCCGCTCGGCGTCTTCCGGCTCAAAAATCCCACTTTCACTGATCCGGACAATCGAATTCGGTATTTGTGGTATGAGGGACTCGGATACAGCGAGATCGGTTTGGAACCGCTTGAGGTCACGGTTGTTCACACCGATAATTTTTGGATCAAACTGGAGGGCTTTCTCCAGTTCACGCTCCTCGTGGATTTCGAAGAGTGCATCCAGCCCGGCCAAGCTCGCAGATTCGTACAACGCTTTGATGGTATCGTCGTCAAGGGCGCGAACGATAATTAAAATAGCGCGGGCACCGGCCTCCGCCGCTTCAACGACTTGGATCGGGTGGATCATGAAATCTTTGCGCAGGCAGGGCGTCGAGCGCTGGTGGGCTTCGAGGAATTCGACGACATCCCACAGGTCCCGCAGGCTACCGCCGAAATAGTCGGTGTCTGTCAGGATGGAAAAACAATCGGCTTCGGCATTGGTATACTTGCGGGCCTGTTCCACCGCATCGAGTTGTTGATTGGTGATTTGGCCAGCAGACGGAGACTTTCGCTTAATCTCGGCGATTACAGATAGGCGATCGGGACGCGCCAATGCCTCCAGAAAACTACCACCCTGTTTTTGTATTTGGGCCAGACGTTCCAGTTCCGCGTCGCGTACAGGGCGAATTAGGTTTTGATAGGCATGCCGTTTGGCTGCCATGATTTCGGCGAGTTTATCCATGTATAAAAAAGGTCTACTGAACTCAGTAGACCTACAAAATTACGTTTTCAGCAATAAGATCAAGGCAGGGTTTTACTTGCGGGTGCCGCACGGCGCGTTTCGACCCAATCGATGATACGCTCCGGTTCGTTTTCATAAGCCCAAGTGATTCGCAGAAATTCCGCAGGATGAATGTTGTGGGTTTTCAAAAAGCGTCGATCTCCTCCGCATCCATACATAATTTCGGGAGGGAGCTCCCCGCGCAACTTAGCGATCGCCTTGGGTAGGATGCGTGGCAACCACGCAATCCCACGCACCGCGTCGCTCTTGGCTGGTAGGCTCGTCGGATCGAGGCGCTGCTCGGAATGTCGTCCACCTTGTTGGTGTAGGAAGTAGTCGCGACGCACCGCGTGAACCAGCAGGAAGGTTTCAAAATCAGGCTCGCCGCCGCTGACATAATCTTCTGCATAGTCGAACACATCCATTATCGTGAGTCCGAGTTGTGCCAGCTCCGTCACTGTGGCGGCATCTAAAAAACCTGCTGCTTGTCGATAACCGGCTTCATAGCGAGCCACCGCTTGGGTCCAGATCTCCTTTAGCTGCTGTTGATAATTATAATGCTGCATCGAAGTACGGATAAATCACTCTGATAAGAAATCAATACGGCACCGCACATTCACTCTGAGCGAGCGCTAAAATAGCGTGTATCTGTAAGTGTTTTAAGAAATGCAACGAGTGCTGATTTATCGGCTGCGGTCAGTGGAATGCCACGACCTGGATGCTTCGCTAGGTTTGGGTTCAGCGATTGGCTGCGGTGGAGCCCGCTACTGTAGTGCTCGACAACCGCTTCTAGGGTCTCAAAGCGCCCATCGTGCATGTAGGGAGCAGTTATCTCGACGTTGCGTAGGCTTGGGGTGGAGAACTTGCCGATATCTGCATCGCGTTGGCTGACCGCAGCACGGCCTCGGTCAGAAGTGAGGCGTAGGCCATTATTATGAAAGGCTTGATCGCTGAAGAGCGGACCGCCATGGCAATGGAAGCAATCGGCCCCATAGAGTTGTCGCCTCGGGTCGTGCTCGGTAAAAAAGAGCTCGAGCCCTCGTTTCTCAATCTCAGTGAGTTCAGCTTTTCCTCGGAGGGCACGATCAAAGCGCGAGTCGTCACTGATTTGACTGAGTAGAAATTGTTCAATGGCGACCCCAATGCGTTCGGCGGTGATGGCATGCGAACCATAGGCCGCTTTAAAGAGGCTGGGATAGGCGGGGTGTTGAGAAAGCTTTTCCTCGATAGCGGGTAGCGATGCGTCCATCTCGGTTTCATTTTGAATACTGAGGAGGGCCTGCTCGCGAAGCGAATGGGCACGTCCATCCCAAAAAAATTGCGCTTTCCATGCGAGATTCATGAGCGGCATGGCGTTGCGCTTTCCAAATTGTTGATGGATGCCCGTGCTCAGTTTGCGATTATCGGCAAATGCGTGCTCGTGGCGGTGGCAAGAGACGCAACTGACACTGTTATCTCTTGAGAGGCTGGCATCATGGAAGAGCCGTCGACCCAGTTCAACGCGTTCCTTACTGAGGGGGTAATCCTCCGGCAAAGATGGGAGTGGTAAGTGCGCGCTTATTTTTAGGGGGAAGGGAGTTCCGAGATGGGGTCGGGTTGTTTCGGCGCTCAGGGTTCCCGAGCCAGTGGTTTTGTTTAATATAACTGCGTTTACCGCAAAGGCTTGCTCGACTTGTTTTTTTAATTGCCGAGCTAAGGGATCGCCGTGACGACCATGCGTCGAAGTGGCCTTGTCAAAGGGGATATTTTCCAGAGCGCGATCGAGGTGAAAGTCGAGTATCAGGCGGGCATCATTTTTCGAAAGATCAATGGTAGCGGGTATGCGAATGCGCATTCGATGTGGTTCGTTGCCTAAGTGATAGGAGAAGCCGCCTTGTTCTTGAGGGGTCTTCCAATAACCTTCGATGGCCATAAAGATGTACCCATCCTGCCAATTCCAATGGAGCTTATTGTATATTGGGTTGAGCGCATGAGTTGGTGCGAATTTGGCTGGATCGGATTGATTAATTTGCGGATTTAACCCGATTGAAAATTCGATAGCCGTGAATTTATCAGCAGGCAGACCAGACAAAGTCAGAGTTGATTGCCCCGCCTCCAAATCAACGAGTCCGTACCAATCACTGAGGCGATGCCCTGTGCCGGTTGCATCTACGAGAACGGGTTCTGATACAAGAAAAGCGATACGGCTGAGTGAAAAACTCGATTCATGTTGGGTGGCATGCCAAGATTCAGCGTATGCGATGGGCTCGTTAAGCCATTTAGGTTTGAATTCGATACTTAAATGAGCCGCCTGTAATGTGCCGAGGAGCCATAGCGCGATCCCTAGAAGTCGAAGTTTCATGGAACCGTGTACGTATTTATAGCGTTCGAGGTTACGGTACTATTGTTGGGCCCGCGAAAAGTCGCCACCATTGGATAGTCCCCCGAGCTTAAACCTGCTTCAACTGGGTCGAAGCTCACCTTAATAAAAAATTGATTTGGTGTATCTGTGGGATCGACGCGTGATGCTGGATAGCCATCGCTTCTCACGCTGGTGTCAAAACTGGCAGGGATTCCACCAATCGTTACCTCCTGTGGGTGCTTCGCAGTTCCATCCGGTCTAAGTAAGTTGGGCAGTCGGCTAGGGTTGTAATTTGTTAATTCTAAATAGACCGTCTCGGCGGTATTACTTCCTTCGGCTGGGTCACTGTAGCCGCCACCCAGAGCTGCATCCATTGCGATGAAATAATCATATGCCTCCCTTTCACTCGGGCTCAGTGAACTGATGACAAGCGGGATCTGCTCGTTGGCATCATTGGCTCTATTATAAAATTCGTAGCTAGGGCTGTCGATGGTACTGAGAGGGTCGCCATTTATAATGAGCTTATAATTGGGATAATCGCTACTCAAGAGGGCGCGACCACTGCCAACTGTAGCACCGAATTTTTCCGCGATAACAGTGCGGCTACCTGAACTGCTTCCATTTAAAATTGGAATGAGGCTCTTGGAATCAATGGCATCCACTCCATTGGTGGCAGCGCTTGGGTTGATGCCGCCCAGTTGCAAGATCGTGGCAAAAAGATCCACACAATGAACCAAAGCATCACTGCTAGAACCTGCCGACACCCCTAGGTCCGGACCTGAAATAACAAGCGGAACATGAATTCCACCTTCGTAGAGGTCACTTTTAGCATGTCCATTCCCGTAGGGGGCTTGTGCGACTTGACCTGGTGAACCATTGTCGCCAAGCAAAATAATATTGGTGCTGGCTAAATCAATGCTTTGCAGCAGGCGCCCAATCTCGCTGTCCATAGCTTCAAGCATGCTGCGGTAGAGCCCCGTGTTGGAAACGTCATTTAGGTTGGTGTAGCCTCCTGCTGGTGCTAGTTCTGCTGGCGGTTGATGGAAGGGCGTGTGCGGTGCATTTAAGGCAAGCCAACAGAACCATGGATCACTTTGATTGTTGATCCAGCTAATCGCATCATTGACTTGGTCGGTTGTGGTGTAGGTGCTGTAGTTGGCAGTTGTGCTCGCTACGCCATCGATCACTTCGGTCTTGGTCCAATCAGAGTAAGATCCCGTATCGGGGACACCCCCTTGAAGGATACCCTTAAAATAATTCCATCCGCCGGTTGTGTAAGGGCCAATTAGACCACCGCCGAGGTGCCATTTGCCGAAACTCGCCAAGGCGTAGGAAGAGGCTTCTTGGGTAAAGATCTCGGGTAGCGTCAACTCGGAAGCAGGAAGTACATTATTGGTGGATGGATCGCCGACTCCATGCCTGAAAGGATGTCGCCCTGTGATAATGGTAGCTCGAGTTGGCGAGCAAATTGGTTGTGCATAGGCGCGGTTAAAGCTTAGGCCCGAATTGGCGAGGCTTTGTAGCGTCGGCATGTGTGGCAGCATCGAGCCGCTGGTATTGTGAACGGGGCTCCAGTCATAACCCCAATCATCGACGATAATCAGTAAGACGTTGTTTCCAGTCGTTACTGGGCTGGTGCCAACGCTCAAGGTGGCACCGAAGCTTTCAGTGATCCCATCAAAGGTAACGAGCAGGGGGTAATCCCCATCGGCGAGCGCAGCCAGATCAACCCGAAACTGTATCTGGTCTTGCGTGGGGCGTCCCAAATACAGGATCGATTGCCCCGCCAAGGAAATATGGGTGGGCTCTATGCTGAGGTCGGAGGGTGCAGTGCCGCTACCCGATAGAGTTAAGGTTACGCTCGAAAGAACCGAATAGTTTTGGGCGGTATAATCAAAGCCTGCTGAATCAAAAGGTTGCAGGGCGGTTTGATTCAGCCGATAGAAACGCCGATCTTCGCTATCGGTTATATTGGCCTCGGTAATCGCGGGTTTGTCGCTGTTAGCGGTCAATGTGTCAGCCGCTCGTTTCCAGTAGTTCAAATCAGAACTGTAGAGCACTTCGTAGCTGCCGCCTTCGATGGCATCCCAAGTGACCGTGACATCGCCGGAGTCTGCGCCATACGCAATGCTTTCTGCGTTTAACTGCTTTTCGGGGCCTCCTTCGAAATAGATATGGATGGCTTCGTTGATACTCGTGACACCGTTGCCGCTTGGTTCGCCGTAGTACCAGCGCCCGATATTATAGGGAAAGGCCGGAGTGCCATCTGCTTCAATCGCGACAAAGTATGCATAAGTTCCCTCGGGGTAATCCGGAGTCTTGCAGAAACGTCCGTTATACAAATCGAGGTCGTAGTCATTACCTTGGGCGAGGCCGAGATCGCCCTTATAGGCGTAGTCTTCGAGATAATGTCCTAGAGTATAGCTAGTCGCATCGATATTCGGGCCATATTGACTCGGTGATAGGGTGGCGTTGATTCCCTGGGCCAGGGCGGCCCAAGTCGGCAGCGTGGTGCGTCTGGTAGTATTTAAATTTGTGCTGCCGTTCGTGCCGTCACGCTTTTGATAGCCTGAGACCATCCGTCGAACACCACTTGTGGTATCGTTGGGGTCACTATACCCGTAGGGTCCGTAAATTGGGTAGCCATCACGCACCCAACCAAGAATTGGGGAGTGGGTCGGGTTGTTCGGATTTTCGGAATAGGTATTGGTCGCGCTTTCGTAATTGACTTGATCGCCGAGTAAGAAGCGCAGCCCTGGCGGGTTGGCGTGGTAATGATAATTGGAGCCGGCTTGGTGGCCGCTCCCCGCATCAAAGGTGATCCCTTCGTTAATGTAGGCATCTCGGTTCCAAATCCCATCGCCTCTGTAGCCAGCGGTGGCGGTGCCCGGATTGATATCTGCACCCGCGCTGTTTGAATACGAAAAGGTGTCGCGGTTATCAAACATTGCGACGCCATCAACAAAGTAACCAATCGCACCGGCATTGGTTAATGTTTTATTTCCTGCGACGAGGGGAGTTCTTGGAATACGATAGAGACTGGCTTGATTACCTGGATAATTCGGAAAGAGGTTGGTCTTGGCAGCATTGAGGTACCAAGGCCCCATCGTGTGAGCCCCTAAGCCGGTAGTGCGTATATAGACCCATTCATTGGAATAGCTGACCTCATGGATGCCTACGTAGGTGGGTAAGCTTTGCGTGCCTTGCCCGCGATTCCAAGTGGTCACCGCATTGCCGGCAGTTTCGTCCGCTAGAGTCTCAAAGATCCGCGCGTATTTTCCCGAAGCCTCGGTATACCAAGAAGTAATCTGAGGATCTTGGGCACGGGCTGCTCCTGCCCCGATTAGGAGCATGAGCCCCAGATAGGCGGAGCTGGGTCTTGAATAGAGCATATTTGAGGGGTAATGGCTTACTCTACCGGTGGCGAGTAAGGTTGAGCGAGCGCTAAAATAGCTCGTTTGCTCGAGGAGTATCGCTAGGGGATGGAAAAAGTTTCAACGATTCCAGAGCTGCCCTTAAGTTTGTGCGTGCTCCGCGGCAGTAACGCTCGCGGGCCCTCAATACGCGATTTTATTGCTTATACTTCAACGCAGCGGCGATGAAGTTGGCGAATAGCGGATGCGCCGCATTCGGTTTGGATTTAAACTCCGGATGGAACTGTACCCCGACAAACCAAGGATGGTCCGGAATCTCGACGATTTCCACCAGGTCGCGTTCGGGATTGGTGCCGGCGATGCGTAAGCCAGCGGCTTGTAATTGCTCACGGTACGTATTGTTAAATTCGTAGCGGTGACGATGCCGCTCCTCAATGCTCGCCACCCCATAGGCATGTATGCTGAAGCTGTCTTCAGCGAGTGCACAGGGGCAGGCACCCAGGCGCATGTTGCCACCCTTGGTGGTCAACTCCTTCTGATCCTCCATGATGTCGATTACCGGGTGGGGCGTCTGCGCGTTAAACTCGGTGCTGTTGGCCTCGCCTAATCCGGCGACATGGCGCGCGAAATCAATGACGGCGATTTGCATGCCGAGGCACAAACCGAAGTAGGGAATGTTTTGTTCACGGGCAAATTTGGCAGCGACAATTTTCCCTTCCGTACCGCGATCGCCAAAGCCGCCCGGGATGAGGATGCCGTCCAGACTGGCGAGGTGTTTGGCGGGATCCTTCTCAATGTCTTCTGCATCCAGGCGCACGATACGTACCGTGGCATCGTTCGCGATGCCTGCGTGAATGATCGACTCGTAAACGGATTTGTACGCATCCTGCAGTTCGATGTACTTACCCACCACACCAATTTCAACTTTATGGCTGGGGGCTTTTAAGCGGCGCACGACGTCGTGCCAGACCTGCATATCGCTGTCCGGAGCATCTAGACGTAGGTGCTCGACAACGAGGTCATCGACTTTCTCTGTCTTGAGCGCCAGTGGTAGCTCATAAATTGAGGTCTCCACGTCCATCTCTTCGATGACGGCCTTGACGGGGACATTACAGAACAAGGAGAGCTTTTGGCGCATCTCATTGGTCATCGGTTCTTCGGTACGGCAGACGAGAATGTCGGGCTGAATGCCGATTTCGCGGAGCTTGGCGACCGACTGTTGGCTCGGCTTCGTTTTCAGCTCTCCAGCTGCCTTGAGGTAAGGCAAGAGGGTGCAATGCAGGAACAGGACGTCATCGCGAGCGACTTCGAGGGCAAATTGCCGCATCGCCTCGAGAAATGGTAAGCCTTCGATGTCGCCAATGGTGCCACCCAGTTCAGTGATCAGAACATCCACATCATCACCGGCGCCCTTGTAGATGCGGTCCTTAATTTCATTGGTGACATGTGGGATCACTTGTACCGTGGCGCCTAGGTAATCGCCGCGCCGCTCCTTCTGCAGCACGTTTTCATACACCTGACCGGATGTTAAATTGTTAAAACGACTGAGCTCGCCGGAGGTGAAACGTTCATAGTGCCCGAGGTCGAGGTCGGTTTCCGCGCCGTCATTGAGCACATACACTTCACCATGCTGGAAGGGGCTCATCGTCCCCGGATCGACATTCAGGTAAGGATCAAATTTCTGTAGACGC
>Ga0228650_1000181_pt1 | contig 21832 bp, 21 predicted proteins | sample 62DmetaG_FD_183171 | JGI IMG/M metagenome (GOLD analysis project Ga0228650, IMG submission 183171) | Seawater microbial communities from Monterey Bay, California, United States - 62D | ecosystem: Environmental > Aquatic > Marine > Coastal | place: USA: California | collected 2016-10-28
TAGATCTGATATGCAAGGCATCTTATTAGAACTTCAAGAAGAGCTTCATAAAACAATCGTTTTCATTACCCATGACCTCGATGAAGCTTTACGCATTGGTGACGATATTGCAATTTTACGCGATGGTCGATTGGTTCAGCAAGGCTCATCTCAAGATATTGTGCTAAATCCTGCTGATGATTACGTAGCTGATTTTATAAAAGATATTAATCGAGCACGTGTTTTAACCGTTGGGACACTACCCCTTAAAAAGGCATCCGCTAAAGGTATTACACTTTCAAATGAGACTTCATTAGAAGATGCTATGAAAGCACTTGTAGAAGCCAAAAAAGACAGTGTTACAGTTGTAAAAGACGATGAAAAATTAGGAAGCGTTTCCATGTATGATATTGTTCATGCGGCAACACGCTCATCTGAAACAGCTGGGGAAGCGGTTACTTACAGATAAATAATTTAGAACCAGTAATGTAAGGCATATAAAGTCCATTAAATATATGCCTTACTTACAAACATGAATATGTCTGATGTAAACTACAATATAGAAAATTCACTCCGCCCCAAAGGCAATGAAATCATTATAGGAGTCGATGAAGTTGGTCGTGGACCTTGGGCTGGTCCGGTAACTGCCTGTGCAGTGATACTAAACCCAAACAATATACCCCTAGGATTAAATGACTCAAAGAAACTAAATGCAAAACGAAGAGCTATACTTTTCAAAGAGGTTATGGACACTTCACTCGTCTCTTGTGTGCACGTAGATGTAGACGAAATTGATAAAATTAATATTTTACAAGCGACATTTAGAGCTATGGAACGTGCTGTTTCAAAACTTCCAGTACCTGATCATATATTAATAGATGGTAATAAATTACCTCCAAATCTGCCAAGTCCAGCAACAGCAATTATTAAAGGTGACAGTAAATCTGCATCGATTGCGGCTGCGTCTATCATAGCGAAAGTTACTCGTGACAGACTTATGGCTAAGCTTTCTATAGAATATCCAGGTTATGGTTGGGAAAAAAATGCTGGATATGGTACAAAAATGCATCAGTTTGGACTGCTAAATAATGGGGTGACCCCACACCATAGACGTTCTTTCAAACCTATACACAATATGTTGTATTCCGCTTCGCCTCGTAAGTAACTGATTCATAAAAATAAATTGACGTTGGCCTTAGTTTGAATCATTTTAACCTTAACGACGCAAAAATGCGCATTACGAGGCAGAAATGGTAAACAGAGCAAAAAAAGAAGGCAGCGCTAAGTTGCCACTAAATAATATTATTGATGGTGATTGTATTGAGGTGATGAATTCATTGCCAGAGAATTCAATTGACCTCATTTTCGCAGACCCCCCCTATAATTTACAATTAAAAGGTGACTTACATCGTCCAGATAATTCAAAAGTAGATGCAGTTGATGATCATTGGGATCAATTCGACAGCTTTGCAATTTATGATAAATTTAGCCGTGACTGGCTAAAAGCAGCACGCCGCGTTTTAAAGCCGAATGGTGCTTTATGGGTCATTGGATCTTATCACAATATTTTCCGTGTGGGCACTGCCCTTCAGGATGCAGGGTTTTGGATTTTAAATGACGTGATTTGGCGCAAATCTAATCCAATGCCAAATTTTAGAGGTGTAAGATTAACCAACGCTCATGAAACTATGATTTGGGCTGGTAAAACTGAAAAATCAAAACCAACATTTAATTATGAAGCGCTTAAAGCACTTAATGATGGAGTACAAATGCGATCTGATTGGCATCTACCAATCTGTAATGGGAATGAACGCCTGAAAAATGAAGATGGGGACAAGGCTCATCCTACACAAAAACCTGAATCACTTCTTCATAGAATTATTGTTGGCTCAACAAATAAAGGCGACGTAATCCTTGATCCATTTTTTGGATCTGGAACGACCGGTGCTGTAGCCAAAAAATTAGGGCGAGACTTTATTGGCATTGAGCGTGAGGAAGAATATAGAAAAGTTGCAAATAAGCGTATCAAAGCTGTCAAAAAATATGATGTTGATAGCTTAAAGGTTTCAACATCTAAACGAGCTGAGCCAAGAGTTCCATTTGGCCAAGTCGTTGAAAGAGGTATGTTAAAACCAGGTGATGAACTTTATTCATTGAATGGGCGCCACAGCGCTAAAATTCACGCAGATGGAACTCTTGTAGCTCACGATCAGCGTGGTTCAATCCATCAAGTTGGAGCAGCTCTTGAAGGAGCTCCAAGCTGTAATGGCTGGACATATTGGTGTTTTAAAAAACGTGGAGAAGCCATTCCAATTGATATGCTACGTAAAAAAATTCGCGCTGAAATGACTCCTTAAAACCTAAGATAAAATGGCTTCCCTATTTGTTAAATAAACAAAGCTTAAAAGATAACTACCGTTTAGAACTGCTCGTTCTAAACTTTGCCAACTTACCCCGCCATAAATGGCGGGGTTTTTTATTTAAAATAATATTATTCTAGAAATTCTGATGCTTTATCCCAAACTTTTCGCATCACAGTTGGAAGATCATTTGGGTTGAATTCATCTTTAGATATAAACTTACCAACTCTAGGAACGCTTTTAACATTTGATGCAATTTTAATGGTAAGATCTAAATGAAAATGTGTAAAAGTATGACGCACAGGCTCATTTACAGATCGCCAGTCAGCTTCAATTGGTTCTAGATGGTCTGTTGGCATGATAGCCCAATTACTTCCAGGCCATCCTAACATACCGCCAAGTAAACCTTTTTTAGAGCGCCTCTCTAACAAAATAGATTTATCATTTCTAATAGCTACATATACAGTACCAACTCGTGTTGGTTTTTTTAGTTTCGGGGTTTTATTAGGCAATTCACCAGCTATACCTTGTGATAATCCCAGACAATTGGAAGTCCAAGGGCAATGAGTGCACTTTGGTGATCGAGGCGTACATATTGTAGCTCCCAAATCCATAACTGCCTGAGCATAATCACCACAACGATTTTCTGGGGTTAAATCAGAAGCTAATAGCCAAAGAGCTTTTTTTGATGCAGGTAAAGGTTCTTGAACGGCATGAATGCGAGACATGACACGTTCAATATTGCCATCCAATACAATTGCTTTTTTGTTAAATGCTATGCTCATTATTGCTGCGGCTGTATATGGTCCAATGCCGGGCAATGATAATAGATCTTTTTCATTACTTGGAAATTTTCCATTATATTGATTTTTAATAACGCGTGCGCACTTTAATAAATTTCTAGCCCGAGCATAATAACCCAGCCCCGCCCATGCTGCCATTACATCTTCATCTTTAGCATTCGCCATATCAAACACTGTTGGCCATAATGCAATAAATTTTAGGAAATACTCTTTAACTGCCGCTACTGTTGTCTGTTGAAGCATAACTTCAGACATCCAAATGTAATAAGGGTTAGGGAGTACACCAGCTTTGCTCTCTAAAGGCGGAATGCGCCATGGCATTTCACGAGCATTTATATCGTACCAACTTAATAAATCTTCAGCTATTTTATTTTTATTGACCAAGCCATATGCCCTTTGCAATGCAATGTGTTTTAGGTTTATTATTAACCACTGATATAAATTGATGTAACTATAGAATATAGGAAATGACGCAAATGACATATAAGTCACGCGGATTTATACAAACTGGTGGCTTATTAAAAGCTAAAATCCGAGCAGCTACAGAAACGCGTGGTTTTGCTGAAACACGATTGCTGACGAATTGGAAAGATATTGCTGGTCCATCAACGGCAAATATCTGCAGGCCAGTTAAAGTGAGTTATGGAAAGCAAGGATTTGGGGCAACACTTACACTTTTAACAACAGGAGCAAATGCACCAGTTTTACAGATGCAACTTCCAAAAATAATCTCAAAAGTGAATTCAACATATGGCTATAATGCAATCAGTAAAATCAAAATAACTCAAACATCACCAGTTGACTTTAAAGATACAATTAAAAGTTCAGAAGGTAAAAACATTAAAAAAACCTTATCAGAGAAACAAATAATTAACGTTGAAACCTCTGTAAAAAATGTATCTGATAGCAATCTAAAGAATGCGCTATCAAGATTAGGCAAAAATATAATTATAAGAAATAATAAGGATTAAATTATGGACCGCAGAACATTTACAGGCCTTCTCTCATTTGGAGCAATGAGTGCCAGCACAACACCTATTTTTGCTGAAAATACAGCCACAAATCCTATTAATATTCCTGATATGGAAATGGGATCTGATGATGCTCCAATTACTATAATTGAATATGCTTCGTTTACATGCCCACATTGTGCTAGTTTTCATAAAAATGTTTTCCCAAGTTTACGTAAGAATTATATAGAAACTGGCAAAGTAAAATTCATTTATCGTGAAGTTTACTTTGATGGCCCAGGACTTTGGGCAGCACTTCTTGCCAGATGTGGCGGAGATAAAAAATATTTTGGCATTTCAGATCTTTTGTATTCTAAGCAACGTGAATGGACGAAAGGTGATGGCGGTGCAGCAATAGCACAAAACCTATATAAAATTGGCAGAATTGCTGGGTTAGATCAGTCAAAAATGGAAGTATGTTTGCAAGACAAAGACGTAGCTACAGCTATGGTAGCTCGATTCCAGGAAACTACAAAAGCGGACAATGTAAGCTCCACGCCATCACTTATTTTAAACGGCAAAAATATAGGCAATATGTCTTACACTGAGTTAGCAGCATTGATTGAAGAGGCCATGCCTTAAATGGCAGAATTACCTTTAAAAGGGTTGCGGGTTATTGAATTAGCACGTATTTTGGCTGGCCCCTGGGCTGGCCAAACTTTGGCTGACTTAGGAGCCGAAGTTATTAAAATAGAAAGTAAAACAGGTGATGATACACGCACCTGGGGGCCTCCTTTTATCAACACAGGAGAGGAAACAAATGCCGCCTATTACCATAGTTGCAATAGAGGAAAGCAATCAGTCTCACTAGATTTTAAGGACAAAAACGACCTACTAAAATTAAAAAACTTAATAGCAACAGCTGACATTTTAATTGAAAACTTTAAAGTAGGTGGATTAGATAAGTATGGATTGGGTTATAAAACCCTACTCAATAACCATCCATCTTTGATATACTGTTCGATTACTGGATTTGGTCAAACTGGGCCTTACGCAAAAAGAGCAGGCTACGATTTTTTAATGCAAGGTATGTCTGGCTTAATGTCAATTACTGGAGAGCCTGATAGCCAACCTCAAAAAGTTGGTGTTGCTGTAACCGACATCTTTACTGGACTGTATGCCGTTGTTGCAATTCAGGCCGCTCTTCGATCTAGGGATACCACAGGCCTTGGTCAACACATCGATTTATCCCTCCTTGATGTTGCAACTGCAACAACCGCAAATCAAGCAATGAATTACCTTGCAACCGGCACACCTCCAAATAGAAGAGGAAACAATCATCCAAATATTGTTCCATACTGTGCTGTTTCTACAAGAGATGGATATATAATTTTAGCTGTTGGTAATGATGAGCAATTTAAAAATTTCAACAAAATCTTTAATGTTGAGTGGTATAAAAATGATAAATTTAAAACAAATCCCACTCGATTAGAAAATCGCGATGAGTTATTAAATCTTATAGAGGAAAAGACTATTAATTTTTCTTCAAACGACTTGTTAATTGAATGTGAAAAATATGGTGTACCAGCAGGACCGATAAATACACTCGAAGACGTATTTAATGATCCACAGATTCTACACCGTGGCATGAAGATTAATTTAGACGGTGTGCCCTCTGTCAAAAATCCTATAATATTTTCAAACATGGAAATGTCTTATGATATCCCCTCTCCTAATTTAGGGGACTCAAATAAGAAATTCTTAAAATAATTTATTTAAGAGATGATTTAATTTACTCTCTTCATTTAGAGATAACCTTACCGGTAATGTAAGGACTTTCAGTTGCCAATTTTTTGGTAATCTAGCTGCATCTTTTTCTGTTGTAACCAACTGGGAATTATTCGAAGAAGCTTCTGCTTCCAATCTCTTTAAAATGGATTCAGGAATTTTTTGATGATCTCCAAACTCTCTAGTCGCAACTATTACTGCCCCTAGTTTTTTTAAGGTTGTAAAAAATTTTTCTGGCCTCCCAATACCTGCAAAAGCGTATGATCGCAGACCGTCCCAATCCATTCCCGTTTCTAAGGGTTTCAAAAACCCTGATATACATGGCACATTGTTTATTGAGCGGAGATTACGTTCACCTAAAGCAACAATCAAATCTGTACGCAGGAGGCCGTTCCTAACTGTTTCTCTAAGTGGGCCTGCAGGGAATACTCTAGAATTTCCAAATCCCACTTGTTGGTCAACAACAGTAATCGTTAAATCATATGACAAGTCAGGGTTTTGCAATCCATCATCCAATATAAGAACATCAGCTCCATGATTAATGGCCATTTGCGCACCTTCTTTTCTATTTCTAGAAACACAAACTTCACTAAAACCTGTTAATAAAATCGGTTCGTCACCCACATCATCAGCTGTATGTTTTGGGGATACCATGACAGGCCCCTTATGTGAGCCACCATATCCACGACTTACAACAATAGGTTTTTTTCCCATTTCTAATAATCGCATAACCAAATCTATCACAACAGGTGTTTTACCTGTTCCACCTATATTAATGTTTCCAACACAAATCACAGGAATGCCTATTTTTTGATGCGCGCCCAAATACAAACGAAGCTTAGTAATAGTGCTGTAGATCCAAGAAAGTGGAATTAGTAATGTCGATATAACACTATATTTTTTGTTCCAAAATTTAGGTGGACGATTCAAGGGTTTCTTCCTTCTCTAAATAGCCATCCAACAATTCAATAATACGATCGTTTACTTCAGCACCTGCAGAACAAACTTCCCAAGCGGCATGGGCCATTGTTGCCGCTCGATCAGGTGACATCGTATCTACAAGTGCACTAGATAACATTTCTGAATTGTATACCAGACGCGCTCCACCTGCATCAAGCAAACGATCAAAATCGTTTTGATAATTTTGAGTATAGGGTCCGTGAAGAATAGCCGATCCTAATGCGGCTGCTTCAAATGGGTCAGCACCCCCACTTTGGACAAGAGATCCGCCTAAAAAGCAAACAGCAGCCAATCTATACCACATTCCTAAATTCTCTGAGCCACTGACAATTAATATCTCTGTATTTATGTCAGGAATAGTATCTTGGTTATACAATTGAACTTTTAAACTTAATGCAGAAAGTTTAACCTGTGCCGTCTTTGCCTCATCTGCATCATCCATATGAAGAATTAACAATAAGCCTTGAAGATTCCTAGAAACCCGTCTTTGTGTTTTTCCCAATGCGGCTATTTCACCTGGCACTACATGTGCTGCCAACCACAAAAAACGATTATCTTGTATTGTAGAAAATTTAGATCTTAACATTTCGTCATAAGGTAAAGCACGTGCACCTGTTTGCATTGTGCCTAGAACTTCAAGTTTTGTTCGCACTTCTTTTATGCGCCTCAAATCCTTTGCCGATTCATCAGACTTAGCCAAAATACGATCGAAGTAAGACAAATATACTTTTATAAATGTACGAAATATTAAAAATGCTTTTGCCCTTATCGGAACGAGGCTAGCATTTGCATAAATTGCTGGGATATTAGATTTTGCAACCCTATGTAATAATATTGGCCTAATTCTATCAGACAGCCAAACCAAAGAATTAGGCTTCCAATGATCTATAAATTGACGAACAAAGGTGGGATGATCTAATGGAAGGCATTGATGAATGCCTGGCATATGAAACTCTTGATCTCCGTAACTTTCTTCAGTGGTAAGTAAAAACTCAAGATCTTTTTTATCTTCAAAATGGGAAATTATTTCATTAAAGTTATCTGCCTGTGTTAAAGTCTCTGCGTGCAACCAAATAAGTATTTTCTTTTCGGTCCTTTGGTTTGAAATGCCCTGTAGTTGTTCAAATAGATCTTTAGAAATTTTTGATTGTTCGTATGATTTTGCAATTTTTGATTTTTCATAAGGCTGCAATAAATATGCAACTAAGTAATTAACAATTATGCCAAATGAAACTCTTTGCAAAAAATCATCCTAGCTCTTCAGTTGGACTTGCAGCATGATCCTCATCTCTTAGCCGATGAAGGTGGGCAATAAAATATCTAGTATGTGCATTGTCTACAGTTTGGTGAGCTTTTGCTTTCCATGCACTATAAGCCGCTTCATAATTTGGATAAATTCCAACGATATCAATTTCATCACTGTTTCTAAATTCTTTAGTTGTAGGGTTTTTGAGTTCGCCACCAAAAACCATATGCAATCTTTGCGTCATTCTATTGCCTTTATTTATAAGTAATCTTCTAATGAGTTTATAACAGTCTACTTAATATATCCCAGAAGTTTATTAACAAGTATTGAATTGCCCGCAATCATGCCATTCATTTTTGAGGCCTCAGAATTATAAATGGGGCGTCCACCTTCTTGTGTTCTAACTTCACATCCAGCTTCTGTGCATATTAAATTTCCAGCGGCAACATCCCATTCCCAAGTTGGTCGAAGTGTCATCATCCCATCAAACCTACCTTCAGCAACCAAACACAATCTATATGCTAATGAAGATCTAAAATGCCTTTCAATAGGAGGTGGGGTATCCTTCCATAGTTTGGGGTTGCTTTGAGACTCGGATGCTAAAATACGCGCACCATTAATGTTTGTATTATTTCCAGTATGAATTTGCACTCCATTTAATCTTGAGCCTTCATCTTTTTGTGCTTCATAAAGTAAGTCTTTTGCTGGTAAATAAACAACAGCAGTATGTATGACCCCATTGCGCGCAACTGCGATAGATGTTGCAAAATTTTCATGCCCATTTAAAAAAGACTTCGTTCCATCAATAGGATCAATTATAAAAACGTTTTTTGTGGTATACCTATCAGTATTATTTTCAGCTTCTTCTGATAAAAAACTATAATCTGGCCTAGCTTTTGATAGATAATTAAATAACATTTTATCAATTTCTAAGTCCGCTTCACTTACAGGGCCTTGTCCATCTCCCTTGTCCCAAGAAATAGGGTTTTTTTGATAAAACCCCATTGCAATCTTACCAGCCCCAATAGCTGCATTCCTTAATAAATCGAGATCACTTTCCAGCAATGGTTAATCCATCAATGAGCAAACTAGGAACAACGCGCGAAAGATTTTTTCTTGCATCATTTGCTGGAATTATTCTTTTTAACATCTCCAACAAATTCCCAGCAATTGTACATTCATTTACAGGCCCAATAATCTGGCCATTTTTCACCCAAAACCCTGAAGCTCCACGAGAATAGTCACCAGTATTGGGATTAATTGTAGACCCAATCATAGAGGTAACGATAAGACCTGTTCCCATCTTTGCAATTAAATCTTCTTTTGTTTCATTACCTTCTGATAATTGTAAATTACCACTGCTTGGCGATGGCGCAGACCCTACACCACGTGAAGCATTAGCAGTACTTTTCATATCTAGCTGTTTTGCTGTGCTAAGGTCTAATGTCCAACCCTCTAGAATTCCATTTTTTATGACATAGCGCGGTTTTGCTAATAATCCCTCAGCGTCAAAAGGTTTAGAGCCTGCCATAGATTTTCTACTCGGGTCTTCAAAGAGTGACAGATTTGAAGGTAAAATTTGTTCTCCAAGATAATTTTTCAGCCAGCTTGACCCCCTTACAATAGATGCGCCATTTATTGCAGCAACTAAATGCCCTATGAGACTTGATGAGACGCGCTCATCAAATAAAACTGGAAAAAATCCTGTAGGTGGCCTTACGGCACCAGCGCGAGCAACAGCTCTTTCACCCGCCAAACAGCCTATCTCTTCAGGAGTTGGGACAGCCCCATAATGGCTATGAGATTCTCCATACCAATCACGCTCCATATTTAAACCTTCACCAGATATAGCAACGCAGGAGATAGAATGAGATGTACGTCTATATCCTCCTGAAAAACCATTACTTGTTGCCAGGTGAATTGACATATCACTTAACGAAGAGGACGCGCCTTGCGCTTTTGAAACACCTTTTATGGACAAGGCAGATGCTTCTGCTCTGGCAGCCATTTCTTTGAGATATTCAGCTGTTGGAGCAGGTGAAGCGTCAAATAATTCCAATTGCTCAGCATTCCAATCTGCAGCAAATTCTTGGGATGTAGCTAACCCACAATACGGATCTCGAGGGGCTTCATTCGCCATGGCTATGCAGCGTTCAGCCATCTGTTCCATCGCATTTTTACTTAAATCCGAAATAGACACTGATGCTTGTCGATCACCTTGAATAACACGAAGGCCAATATCTACACCCTCAGCTCTTTCAGCATGCTCCAACTCTCCTTCTCGAACATCTATTGATACTGATGTTCCATCTACCATCAAAACATCTGCTGAGTGTGCACCTGCTTGTTTTGCAATGTCTAATAATTGTTGAGCAGATTCTGATAAGCTATTTTTCATATTCATACCTATTTTTTTATAACTTTAAACCTATGGACCAAATGAACAACCATCAAAGTAACTAAAATTATTAATTTAAGCTATTATTATTCATAATTTAGTTGCAAAAATATCTTAGATGAAGTTCTGTCAAAACGATTAATTTGGAGAGAAAAATGTCTTGGTCGCCTGAAAAAACAATTGTTAATAGCTGGAATGAATGGGATCCATTAAAACATGTAATCGTTGGAAGAGCTGACGATTGTCATATTCCTCCTGAAGAACCTGCATTAGATGCAAAAGTACCAGAAGATAGCGACATGCGTGGACAATGGGGTCGTCGCCCACAAGAAACAATTGATCGTGCAAATGAACTCTTAGATAACTTTGCCAGTCAACTGAAAAATCGCGGTATTAAAGTTGACCGCCCAACGTCAATTGACCATAGCATGCCAGCTATAACTCCTGATTTTAAAACAGAAAGTCAATTTGGATGCATGCCCCCTAGGGATGTTTTACTAACAGTTGGTTCTGAAATATTAGAAGCAACAATGTCATATAGATGTCGTTGGTTTGAATATTTAAACTACCGTCCCTTAATGCAAGACTATTTTAATGAAGATCCAAAATTTCGTCATGAATCAGCTCCTAAACCACGGTTGACTGATGCTGATTATCATCCAGATTACTTATCGGATAAGATTGGAAACGAACAACGCTTAAAATGGGCTGAAGAAAAGTTTTTTGTGACAACAGAAGAAGAACCACTTTTTGATGCGGCTGATGTTTTAAGATTTGGTAGAGATTTGGTAGTACAACATGGATTTACGACCAATGAAAAAGGTATCGAATGGCTACGACGTCATTTTCCTGAGCATCGTGTACACTCAGTTAATTTCCCAGGGGATCCTTATCCAATTCATATTGACGCAACCTTTACGCCCCTCCGCCCAGGATTAATATTAAACAATCCACAGCGCCGACTTCCTGAAGAGCAGCGAAGAATGTTTAATGATAATGATTGGGACATAGTAGACTCAGCCCAACCAGCACATAATGCTCCACCGCCTTTGTGTTATTCTTCAACTTGGCTATCAATGAATGTTTTGGTTTTAGATCCAAAAACTGTATGTGTTGAAAAGTCAGAAGTTTATCAAGCAGAACAAATGGATAAACTTGGCATGGAGGTTGTTGAGGTAGAGTTAAGAGATGCCTATGCATTTGGAGGTGGCCTTCATTGCTGTACTGCAGATGTTTATCGTGAAGGCACATGTGAGGATTATTTCCCTAAAATGTGATTTATCTTGAAAGAATTAATATTTAAAAATGTTAGATTTCACAAATAAAACAGTCATAATTACAGGTGCTTCACGTGGTATTGGTGAAGCATCTGCACACTATTTTTCAGACTTAAATGCAAATGTTGTTTTAGCTGCACGCTCAAAAAATAAAATTGAAGAAATAGCAAATAAACTTGGTAAAAATGCACTGGCTATTGAATGTGATGTAGCTGACCCATCTCAAGTTAATGATCTAATGATGAAATCATCAAAAGCTTTTGGAACAATAGATGTCTTAATAAATAATGCAGGCATCATTGACCCAATACAACGTATTGAACATTCTGACCCAGTTGCATGGGGGCAACTGATCGATATAAACTTAAAAGGTCTTTACTATGGAATTAGATATGCTTTGCCATTTATGAAATCTAATCATGGTGGTACCATATTAAATGTAGGTTCAGGAGCGGCAACAACCGCCTTAAGCGGTTGGGCTCATTATTGTTCTTCAAAGGCTGCTGTTCATCATTTAACTGCTTGCCTTCATATTGAAGAAGTAAAAAACGGTATTAGAGCTCTGACATTATCACCAGGTACAGTAGCTACAGATATGCAAAAAAGTATAGCCAAGTCAGGTATTAATCGTGTGAGTGAAATTCCTTGGGAAAACCACATTGATCCACTTTGGCCGGCAATGGCTTTGGCTTGGATGACGACTTCAGAGGCAGATGATTGGTTAGGCCAAACTGTTTCATTACGGGATGAAAAAATTAGAGAACAAATAGGCATAAAATAATAGTATTTAAGAAATAATAGTATTTGTTAAATTATTTTTTATTGATAGGCTATTAAAGCAAATATATTTACCAATCTATTAATTTAAATAAAGCTTTAGAAATATGGAGACTAATATGATTACACGCGCAGCAGTTGCATTAGCCGCAGGGCAGCCTCTTCAAGTCATGGATGTAAATTTAGAAGGCCCAAAATTTGGTGAAGTTTTAATAGAAATAAAAGCAACAGGTATTTGTCATACAGATGAATTTACTCGCTCCGGTGATGACCCAGAAGGTGCTTTTCCAGCTATTTTAGGCCATGAAGGTGCAGGAATTGTTATTGAGATTGGTGAAGGCGTTACAAGTCTAGAAGTAGGCGATCATGTTATACCGTTATATACTCCTGAATGCCGCGAATGTGAATATTGCTTAAATCCAAAAACAAATTTATGCCAAAAAATTCGAAGCACACAAGGTGCCGGTGTAATGCCTGATGGGACATCACGTTTTTCCATGATGGATGGCACGCCAATTCTCCATTACATGGGGTGCTCTACTTTTTCGAACCATACAGTGATGCCAGAGATTGCGTTAGCTAAAGTTCGAAAGGATGCTCCATTTGATAAAATATGCTATATTGGATGTGGTGTAACAACTGGAATAGGTGCAGTTATAAATACTGCCAAAGTTGAAATTGGATCAACTGCAATTGTATTTGGATTGGGTGGAATTGGACTCAACGTTGTACAAGGCTTGCGTTTAGCTGGTGCAGATCAAATTGTTGGTGTTGATCTAAACAATAGCAAAGAAGCTTTAGCCAAAGAATTTGGAATGACACACTTTGTAAATCCAGGTGACGTAAGCGGTGACCTTGTTGAACACCTCGTTGAGCTTACAGGCGGTGGTGCTGATTATACATTTGATGCAACAGGAAATACTGGCGTCATGCGAACTGCATTAGAAGCTGCGCATAAAGGTTGGGGTGAAAGCATAATTATTGGCGTTGCTGCTGCTGGTGCAGAAATTTCCACACGACCTTTTCAATTAGTAACTGGACGCGTTTGGCGTGGAACAGCTTTTGGAGGTGCTAGCGGTAGAACGGATGTACCTAAAATTGTAGACTGGTATATGGATGGCAAAATAGAAATAGATTCTATGATTACACATAAGCTGAAGTTAGAAGATATTAATAAAGGTTTTGATTTAATGCATGAAGGTAAATCAATACGTGCTGTAGTCGAATTTTAATTATTACATTGGATAAATAAGTTCAGATGGAAATTTTATCAGAAAACTTTTGTTTTGAAGGCACTCAAGGTGTCTATAAACATTACTCAGAATGCTGCAAATGCGATATGACTTTTGCAGTTTACATTCCCCCTCAAGCAAAAGTTAAAAGCGTTCCTGTTCTATGGTACCTATCAGGACTTACCTGCACTCACGAAAATGCAATGGTCAAATCTGCTGCACAAGGTTGGGCTGCTGAAAATGGAGTTGCTTTAATTTTTCCTGATACATCACCTCGAGGAGAGAATGTACCAAATCACGATGATTATGATTTAGGGCAAGGTGCAGGCTTCTATGTAAATGCTACAAATGGTAAATGGTCTGATAATTTTCAAATGTGGGACTATATAACAGCTGAACTACCAAAATTAATATTCAAAAATTTCCCTCTTCTTGAAAATGCACAAGGCATAACTGGACATTCAATGGGCGGGCACGGCGCATTAACAATAGCAATGTCTTTACCAAACCAATATCAATCAGTTTCAGCATTTGCACCTATCGCAAATCCTACAATGTCGGAATGGGGCCAAAAACAATTCAAAGAATATCTAGGAACAGATAAGGCAAATTGGGAAAAATACGATTCTACAATTTTAATGCAAAAGGTAGGCTTTCATTCAAATGTTCTTATTGATCAAGGCAGTGCAGATAATTTTTTAGATTTATTACAGCCAGAAGCATTAAAAAATGCAATGAACGTGCGTGAACAAAAAGGACAGTTTAGATTTTCAGATGGTTATGATCATAGTTACTTTTTCATAATGAGCTTTATGAGAGATCACATTGAACATCATGCAAACATATTAAATAATATAAATTGATGGCTGCTATTTATATTGATGCAGATGCATGTCCAGTTAAAGAAGAAACTATCAGAGTTGCTGAAAGACATAATATAAAAGTTTTTATCGTATCCAATGGGGGATTACGACCAAATCCCCATCCTTTGGTTGAAAATATTATTGTACCAGATGGACCAGATATTGCAGATATGTGGATTGCGGATCGCGCCACTAAAGGTGATTTAGTTATAACTGGTGATATCCCTTTAGCAGCAAAAACAGTGGCTGCAGGTGCGCGAACTATTCGCCATAACGGCGATATGTTTACGCCATCCAATATCGGCAATCAGCTTGCAACAAGAGACCTTATGGCTGATTTGCGAGGAGCTGATCCATTTTTACAAGGTTCTGGTAAACCGTTTTCAAAAACAGATAGATCTAATTTTCTAAATTCTCTGGAGCGCGAAGTACGCGCTGCAAAAAAAGAAATTTAATCATCAACAACTTCAGCATCATCAATATTAGTCACAGGTGGTGGTGAAGACTCTGAACCTGTTAAAATACCTGCAGTAAAATCTAACATTTCATTTGTTAACTTAGTATCATCCGTGAGGGGCTCTTTCCATGATAAGCTATCAAAAGTTTCACAGTTTCCACACCGAGGCTGCCAAGATGAATGAATGTTAGAGCATTTTTCACATACCCACTGTGGACCTCGTGATGCTGTTAAGGCTTTATTTAACCAAGCTCTCACTGTTTTTTCATCTGCTCCTTCACCTTTTTCTATAGCTGCCATTAAAGCAAGTGATCGAACCGTTGGGTTCGTCGATGTTAAATTTTTTATTGCGCGCCTAGCAGCAGGAAAGTCTTCATTACCTATAGCTAATTCTGCTATGAGTAATTTTGTTTCAGAGTGTTCACTTTTTAATTTTATGAGAGGGTTAAAACGTTTACGTCTCTCACTACTTGTTTCTTTTAGATTAATTTCAGCAAAAGCCGTTGCTAAATCAGGATGTGGATTTAAGCCCCATGTTTTTTTTAAAACTCTAGAGGCAGAACGCTTATTATTTTCTAACATGTACATTTCTGCAGCTAAAATAGCTGCTGGTATCAAATCAGGAGAAGATTTATTTGCAGCAATTGCTGCGGCTTTACCTTTATCTATCTCTCCTGCTTCAAGCATTTCTTTTGCATCAGCAAGTAATAAAATAGCTTCACGACGAAGGCCAACATCTTTTGGAAGTTTACCAGCTCGAACATTTGCTTTTATTGTTTTCTGAGCACCTTTCCAATCTAGCTTTTCAGTTTGCAAATCAAATAAAATATTCAATGTTTGCTCATGTTTTGGTCTAATTGAGAATGCTTTTTCTGCTAATAACAATGCAGTTTCAGTATCACCTTCTAAAAGTTTTTGTTTAAGAAGGCCTTGCAGTCCTACAAATCTTGTTTGGTCATTTTTTAAAAGTCGCTTATAATACTTAAGCGCACGCTTATTATCTCCAAATTTTTCAGCTGCTTGTGCACTAACAAGATTAGTTAACTGAGGACGCTTCAACAAGCGTTCTGCTCTGTTTGCATTATTTATAGCATCTTTGCCTTCGCCTGCGGCCATAGAAACCATACTATCTGCAAGTGCTTTATAACCTCGCTCTTCTTTATTTTTGTTAAAATATCGTGTTATTGCAGTCTCATCACCATTAAAAAACTTGAATATTGCCACGATTATCCCAAAAATCCATTTTGCTGCTAATAGAATGGATAAGCATAAAATAATGCCAATAATACCTTGAATAGGCGTAAGTGACACTTCATAGGATGCAAATTGCATCGTTATCACACCACCTGCATCAATGATTGCTCCAGCAGCAATGGAAACTGTAGCTATGATTATAATAAAAAATATTATTTTGGTTAAAGACCCGATCATTCCACTACCTTAATTACCTAACATTTCAGAAAAGGCATCAACAGTTTCTTGCCTTTTTACCGCCAGTGAAAGCCAGTCTTTAATTTCTGATTTTGCTGCTCCATTTAAATCAGATGATTGCCGTATTGCCTCAGATAAGTCATCATTATTTAGTGCAACTTGCATTCGAGAAAGTATAGCGTTTATAGAGTTACCTTCTTGAGCGTCTAAAGATCTCACAGTTACTTGAGACTTTAAAAATCCTAACAGCTTCCCACCCAATCCAGATTCATCAGTTTGCTTTAATGATGCCTTTAGGCTTGCATGAGCAACAGTTGGAAAATTAGTTTTCAAATAATTCATTGTAACTACACCTTCAGAATTATCTAATAATACCTTAGGAATTTGGATTTCTTTTTTTGAGATTTCCTCTAACGCCAACTTATACGGACCTCCAAAATTTAATGCTTCTTTTATTTTATCAAAATCGTTTAAATCTTTTGAATTTTTTTTGAATGTGTTCAAATTTGCATTCTTCAATGTATTGAACTGCTCAATTAATAAATTTTGCTGGTTTGATAAAAAAGTTATCTCAGATCTTAGTTTCTTAATTATTAAATCATAATTTTTATTCAAAGGGCTATCATTAATTATAACATTCTTTGATGAGTTAAATACCAATTCATCAACCAGAGTTAATGTGTTAGTTATTTTCTTCTCTAATTCATTTAAACGATTTTCAATTTTAGAGTTATCAATTTCAGTTAGTTCTTTTGAAATCTGAGCGATATCATTACTTATTTCATCTCTTAATTCTTTAATTTTTAAATCAACATTTGGGTGCTTAATATTTTCTATTTTATTTAACCGATTATCGGTTTCTAATTTATATATTTGAATTCTTTCTATTGCTAATGCTTCACTAGGTGAAAGAAATCTTGCAAGAGGTGCCATTCCACTCGGTAACAGAGCAGAAATCTTCGTGCTAAAAGAAAGTGTAATTATTCCACCGCATATTAACGAGAAAATTATAATCATAGAATATTTTATGATATTATTGTTTGATTTCAAGTCACCAACAGTTTCTTGATTTAGAATTTCATTATCTATCTGATCTTCAATATTTGCCTCTTGTTTGTCTTTTTTTATAGGCTTCTTTGCCATCCTAGAGATCCTTAATTTTTCATCAGAGATTTACAGTCTGATTGCTAATGCGTCTATCATAGCTTCACTAGTAGGTTCAGGTGAAACAATAATATTCTCAAAACCATATTTTTTAAATGGTTCACTAACTTTATTACTTATACAAACTACAGTGATAAAATCGTTTTGACTACTTAAACAATTCACCAAATGGTTAGCCATATTTTCTGAATAAACAGGTATAATACATCCTTTGCTAATTTGATGCTTTGTTTTGTTTTTTAATTCTAACAAAACTTGGGTATATAAAATATATTCATCTATTGTTGCTGTTGAAATAGATGCGATATCAGTAGTAATTTGCTCTCCTCTCAAATACGTACATCTTTCTGGCAAGCCAGATCCTATCATTTTTTCAACTGTTTCAGAAATAGAGATAACATCAAATCCATTAAGTTTTGCTAAATTAGCAACCTTAAGGCCAACGCAATACGCCTCACCTCTTTGGCTAGTCTTCTTTGACAAAATACTTACAGCATTTTGAGAGGTAAATATTAAAGGATTAATTAGTTTTTTTGGCAAATTAACTTTTAATTCATTTATGGAGATCATTGGATGAATTATAAATTTTGGTGGCCCTCCAAGACGATCAGTCAAGTCATCTACTAATTGCTCAGATTGCTTTCGTGGTCTTGTAATAAGTAGTAGAGGTATCTTCTCGGTCATTGCTTGCTATGAGTTCCAGTGCTATTTGGTTTAAACAACCATGTAGGCTTATTAAATACAATGACTGATATTATAACAATGCTTGGCATAGAGAGTAGCTGTGATGATACAGCCGCAGCTGTAGTTCAGCGTATTAATGGTAAAGCACATATTTTATCATCAATAGTTGTTGGTCAAGAAATTCTACACCAAGCATACGGAGGTGTTGTCCCAGAAATTGCAGCTCGTGCGCATGCAGAACAATTAGACATAGCAGTTGAAAATGCAATTTCTCAATCTGGTGTAAAGCTTAAGCATGTTGATGCTATCGCAGTAACGTCTGGGCCAGGTCTAATTGGTGGTGTTGTAAGTGGTGTAATGTGTGCAAAGGGCTTATCAGCGGGTTTGAACAAACCTTTGATTGGTGTGAATCATTTAGTTGGGCACGCCTTAACTCCTCGAATGACCAACTCTGTTCCTTATCCATACCTAATGCTATTGGTTAGTGGGGGTCATTGTCAGTTTCTTGCAGTTTTTTCTGCGACTGAGTTCAAAAGAATTGGAGGAACAATTGATGATGCGCCAGGTGAAGCATTTGATAAAACAGCAAAGCTTTTAGGTCTTGGATATCCAGGGGGTCCATTAGTTGAAGAAAAATCTAAAGAAGGGGAGCCAACACGTTTCAATTTTCCCCGCCCACTATTGGATAGACCAGATTGTAACATGTCTTTTTCAGGTTTAAAAACAGCCTTAAGAAGAGCTCGGGATTTGCTGGTAAAAGAAAAAGGTGGCATTTCTTATCAGGATCAAAAGGATTTATGTGCAAGTTTCCAAATGGCAGTTGCTGACACTTTGGCTGAAAAGACCAATCGTGCTATAGAAGTATTTAAAGAAATGACGGATTCAAAATATTTTGCAGTAGCAGGTGGTGTTGCAGCCAACTCAGTTATTAAACAAAAATTAGAAACAATATCACAAAAGCATAATTTTACTTTATTTTCTCCTCCCTTAAAATACTGCACAGACAATGCTGCCATGATTGCTTGGGCTGGTATTGAACGATATTCAGCAGGTTTAATAGATGATATGACATTGGCTGCACGCCCCAGATGGCCAATAGATCAAAAAGCTGAACCGATGCTAGGTTCCGGTAAAAAGGGTGCAAAAGCATGAATAAAATTGGAATCATGGGCAGCGGTGCGTTTGGGACAGGGTTAGCTGCTACATTTGCAAAGGCCACTAATGATGTTACCTTATGGGGACGTAATTCTGAGTGTATAAAAGAAATCAATTCGAAAAATACAAATAGCCGTTACCTTCCGGGAATCGAACTGCCTAAAAATATTTTTGCCACATCAAATTTTAAAGATTTAAAAAATTTAGATGTCTTATTGATGGTTACGCCCGCTCAATGCCTCCGCGAAACGTTAAAGAACTTTGATATTAAAAGTCTTAATTGCCCACTTGTTGTATGTTCAAAGGGAATTGAAAAGAATACTGGGAAATTACAATCAGAAATCATCAAAGACGTTATAGAAAATACACAGTGTGCTGCACTGAGTGGCCCAGGCTTTGCTGTTGAATTAGCAAAGGGAATGCCAACCGCCTTAACTCTAGCGGCTGAAGATAAAAAATTAGGGGTATCTTTACAATCTATGATTAGTACAGAAAGTCTTAGGGTATACCTCTCAAATGATTTACATGGCGTTCAATTAGGAGGGGCACTTAAAAATGTATTTGCAATTGCTAGTGGTATTGTTGTTGGATCAAATCTTGGTGAAAGTGCGCGCGCTGCAATAATTACCCGAGGGTTCACTGAACTATCACGATTAGCATATTCTATGGGTGGAAGTTTAGATACCTTAAATGGATTATCTGGGTTTGGTGATTTAACTTTATCTTGTACGTCACAATTATCACGCAATTTTTCTTATGGCCAACAATTGGCCCAATCAGGGAATTTGAAACCTGGACAAACCGTTGAAGGAATTGATACCGCTCTCATAACACTAAAGTTAGCAGAAAAGCATAAAATAGAAATGCCAATAGCATCTCAAGTTGCTTTGGTTTTAAGTGGAAAAACTACTGTAGATATTGCTTTAAGCGAACTGATGAGACGCCCACTAAAAGATGAAAACATAAGTTAATGAATGTTATGTTTATAACATTTAATACCCACAATTTTATGTGGGTATTAAATTAATATATTTATTAGTATCGGTAGTGCTCAGGTTTGAAAGGGCCTGATGTAGTAACACCAATATAATCAGCCTGATCTTTTGAAAGTTCAGTTAACTTAACACCGATCTTGGCCAAATGTAATCTAGCTACTTTTTCATCAAGATGTTTAGGTAGGATATAAACTTCGTTTTTATATTCGTCACCTTTTGTCCACAATTCAATTTGAGCCAACACTTGATTAGTGAATGATGCTGACATTACAAATGATGGGTGCCCTGTTGCATTGCCAAGATTTAACAACCTGCCTTGCGATAATAAAATCATTCTATTACCAGACGGCATTTCATACATATCAACTTGATCTTTAATATTTGTCATTTTCAAATTACGCAAGTTAGCAACTTGAATTTCATTATCAAAGTGTCCAATATTTCCCACAATGGCCATGTCCTTCATTTCACGCATGTGTTCTATGCGAATAATATCTTTATTGCCTGTTGTTGTAATAAAGATATCAGCCTCTGAAATTGTATCCTCTAAAGTCGTTACCTCAAATCCATCCATCGCAGCTTGAAGTGCACAAATCGGATCTATTTCAGTAACTTTGACGCGCGCACCAGCACCACGCAATGAAGCTGCTGATCCTTTACCAACATCGCCATAACCACATACAACTGCTGTTTTACCAGCCATCATTGTATCCGTTGCTCGGCGAATTCCATCAACAAGAGATTCTTTACAGCCATATTTATTATCGAATTTAGACTTTGTGACTGAGTCATTAACGTTAATTGCTGGGAAAGGTAATTGGCCATTTTGCATTAATTCATACAAACGGTGTACACCCGTTGTTGTTTCTTCAGAAACACCTTGGATTGCATCTCGTGTTTTTGTGAACCACCCTGGGCTTTGTGCCATTCTCTTTTTAATTTGGGCAAAAACTGCTTCTTCTTCTTCTGATGTTGGAACATCTAACAAATGAGTTTCACCAGCTTCTACTCGAGCACCTAATAAAACATATAATGTTGCATCACCACCATCATCTAAAATCATGTTCGCACCTTCTGCAAACATAAATGATTTATCTAGATAATCCCAATGCTCAACCAATGTTTGACCCTTGATAGCAAATACTGGAACACCTGCTTCTGCTATTGCAGCAGCTGCATGGTCTTGGGTTGAATAAATATTACATGATGCCCATCGAACATCGGCGCCCAATGCAGTCAATGTTTCTATCAAAACTGCGGTTTGAATTGTCATATGGAGCGAACCAACAATTCGTGACCCTTTAAGAGGCTGT
>Ga0228650_1000184_pt1 | contig 21707 bp, 20 predicted proteins | sample 62DmetaG_FD_183171 | JGI IMG/M metagenome (GOLD analysis project Ga0228650, IMG submission 183171) | Seawater microbial communities from Monterey Bay, California, United States - 62D | ecosystem: Environmental > Aquatic > Marine > Coastal | place: USA: California | collected 2016-10-28
GATGTTTAGTGAACGTAATACGGCAATATCGAGTAGTACATTTTGGAAATTTTCATGTGCGACGAGACTGCCATCGAGGGCAATGACAAAGACCTGTTCGCGGAACATCGGCACATACTTTAAGATTCCGCGCAGGTCGGTCGGCTTAATTAAACCTTCATCAATTGTACTTTGGGTGGACATATACGAGATTCAAATTTTTCGGTACTTTGCGATATCGCTTGTGGCTTGCAAGGCACTTGTTTCCAGCATCATTTATAATCTAACAATGCAGACTGACCCGATTGCAAGCCTACCCGAGGCTTTAAAGCGGCCAATAGAGAGCTTTCTGGCATGGCTCCAGTTGGAGCGTGGCTTAGCGGCTAATACTCTGGATTCGTACACCCGAGATTTAGCACAATGCGCTGAGTTTTTAGAAGGCCGTGGCTTGTCCGACTGGAAGAGTGTTAACAGTGGTTCGTTGACGGCTTGGGTGGAGTATTTGGGGGAGGCTGGCTATGCTCGTAGCAGTCAGTCTCGGAAATTGTCAGCCCTGCGAATGTTTGCTCAGTTCTTGGTACGAGAAAAAATTCGCAAGGAGGATGTTTCTGAGCTGCTCAGCGGGCCTAAGTTGACTCGAAAGCTTCCTGCGACCTTATCGCGTGAAGAGGTAGAACGACTACTGCATGCGCCATCGACAGCCACGCCACATGGTTTGAGAGATCGAGCGATCCTCGAGCTATTTTACAGTACTGGTTTACGTGTGACGGAACTCTGCCATATGGAGATTCAAAACTTGAATTTAGAGGAAGGTTTTGTGCGCGTTATTGGCAAGGGTGCCAAGGAGCGGATCGCGCCGGTTGGAAGTGCGGCCATAGGCGCGGTACGCGATTATCTCGCCTCGGGCAGACCTGCTTTTGTAAAAGGGCACACCGGCAGTGAGCTTTTTCTTAGTCAGCGCGGGCGGGCAATCTCTCGTAAAATGGTTTGGGTCATGATTAAGCAACAGGCGCTCAAGGCGGGGATCAGCAAGCCGATCAAGCCGCACCTACTGCGGCATTCATTTGCCACTCATTTGCTGGATGGGGGTGCCGATTTAAGAGCTATTCAGGAAATGCTAGGGCATGCGGATATTTCGACGACGCAAATTTATACGGTGGTACAGGCGAATCGTCTTGCCGATGAGCACGCCTTATTCCATCCACGCAGTCAGAGCCGTTGAGTACCTTTAGTGCTTCGGGCTAGCTGAGAAATGAAAATTTACACCTATAAAAATTGTTCCACTTGTAAGAAGGCGACTCAGTGGTTGCGCAGTAAGGGTTGCGAATTTGATGAGGTTCCGATTCGTGATACGCCCCCCAGTATTAAAGAGCTTGAGGCGATGCTGGTGCATTTGGGCGGGGAGCTACGCTTACTTTTTAATACTTCGGGCCGTGACTATCGCGCTCTGGACATGAAGAACCAGCAGCCCGCAATGAGCCAATCGGAAGCCCTGAACTTGCTTTCTCAAAATGGTAATTTGGTGAAGCGTCCTTTTCTTTTAGGCGAACAAATTGGCTTAGTCGGATTTAAGGAGTGCATTTGGGCCCAGGCTTTAAAGTAATTTGACCCAACGAGTAGTATGAGTGCGATTGAAGATTTGTTAGCCACTGTGGCAGCCTTGCGGGAGCCAAGTACGGGTTGCCCCTGGGATATCGAGCAAACACACCAGTCGATCACGGATTGTCTCATTGATGAGTGTTGCGAGCTGCTGCAGACAATCGATCGCAACGATATGCATCATATGGAGGAGGAGCTGGGTGACGTGCTGTTACAAGTGGTCATGCATGCGCAAATGGCGGATGAGTCTGGGCATTTTAATTTCGAAAGCGTGTGTCGCGAGGTGAATGAAAAACTTATCCGTCGGCACCCACATGTGTTTGGCGAGAACGCCTTGGGTGATTCCGATGCGGTCCTCAAGCAATGGGATGAGATCAAAGCGGCGGAATCGAAACGAGGGCCCCAGCAGCTGGGGCGCTTTAAGGATCTCCCGAATCAATTGCCGGCCTTGATGTATGCGCAAGATGTTTACAAGCAAATCCAGAAAGAGCAGATGGATGCTGCGGGAGTCGTTGATGAGGGCGCTGTATCCATGACCGCGGCGGCTTTGGCTGCGGATGAGATTGCCCTAGGGAAACAACTTTTTGAAATCGCAGCGGCTTGTCGCAGCAAAAAGCTTGATCCGGAGGCAGCCTTACGTCGTTACGCTCAAAATGTGGTGGATCAACTGGAGCGCACCGTACCAAAGTGATCTTAGGGTAACGTAGCGAGCTCAATGAATTTTATACGACGGAATGGGCATGTAATACCCATTGTCTTACGACGTCGTAAGGGAACACGCCACCTTCGTTTGACCTTTGGGCAGCGCAATCAATTACTCGTTTCAGTGCCTTGGCATTGCTCCAAGGCGGTCGCCTTAAATTTTGTTGAAGCGCAGCGTGATTGGTTGGAAGCATCGCTGGAATCATTACCTCCGGCGAAAACTTTACTGAAATGGTTGGCTGAGCACCCACGAGTGAGCGCAAGTGGTGACTGGTTTTGTGTGCGCATTGAGGAGAGTCCATGCAAGCACGCGAATTATACTTTTACTAATAATGGAGCGGATTTGGTGCTACGCTTGCCAGACCCCAATCGTGAGACCGCGATGATCGATTTAATCCGTCGTTTTGCGAACGATGTTTTGTTGTGCCGAGTGGCGTATCACTGTCAGCGTTTAAACTTGTCGCGACCAGTCGTTACGGTTCGAGACCAGTCAAGCCGTTGGGGTTCCTGCTCAAGCCGAGGTGTGGTCTCTTTGAATTGGCGTTTGCTACTACTGGAGCCCCGGCTGCAGGATTATGTTATTCTGCATGAGCTGGCTCATATGACGGAGATGAATCATTCGAAGCGTTTTTGGGCATTACTCACACACTATGACCCACAACGCTTCGAGCATGAGTCTGCGCTGGATCTTGTGGCGACAACGATCATGCGGGTCGGACGTTAGTCTTTCTTAGGCTTAAATCGTACACCGATCATATTGTAATCCACTCGAATGTCGGCTTGTCCTTCGAATCCCTTAGCTGGGTTGAGCATGCGCCCATCGATGGAGACTTTAAATTGTACGCTTTGGTAGTCAGGTGCGCTCAGGCGCGCAATGTAGTCGGCGCTGGGTAGATCACTTGTTTCGATGGGCACTAAATTACGACCAATTTTAAGCCCATCCAATTGATATACGGATTCTCCGTCGGTAGTGATAAATTCAATACGAGCGCCTGGACCTCCTTGACTGTAGCGTGTGAATTCAATGCTGCGCTCATCGGCATAGCGAATTCCCACATGTAAAATGCCAGGACTCTTTTCCGTCGCCTTAGGCCCGAGTATAATAAAGAGTGCACCGACGAAGCCAGTGAGAAGTAGCAATGTAGCAACAACGCGGTTGCCCTTGAGTTCGTAGGCGTTTGACATGAGTTGCGTACTATTAGCAAAAAAGTGATGATGCCAACTGCAGAAGCAAAATTAACCGACGGTCCCGTTGTTTGCTCGACGGAAACGTCGGGTTGTGAGGCTACGGATATCCGTTTGTCTCGAGCTTGGTTGCGTATTGCGATTGCCGCTGTTTTTGCAGGGCAGGGGATGGTGTTTTCATTAGCGATTAATATGACGCCTCCTGAATTTGCTTCGGTAGCTTATTGCTGGCTGCATGGTGGGCTCATCGTTTCATCGTTGATGGTTTTGTGCTTCCTTGGTGGACCTTTGTTTGCCTCGACTTTCGGTATGGTGCGCGCGCGGCAACTGTCGATCGAGGGGCTCTTTACCTTAAGCTTGTTGGGTGCCTTTGCCGGTTCGTTGCTGAGCACTTTTACCGGTCATGGAGCAGTTTTTTATGAGATCGTTTCGATCGTCGTGGCCATTTATACAATCGGTCGCCTCTTGAGCGAACGAAGCCAAGAGCAGTTGCGCCACGAGTGCAGTAAGGTTCGAGAGGACTTTGGTAGTGCACTCCTGCGTACGGCTGATGGCTGGCAGAATGTTTCGGTGCGGTCTGTAGCGAGCGGTGCGATTGTTCGTGTCGATCCAGGAATGCCTATCGCGGTCGATGGCATCGTTCAATCGGGAAGCGGCTATGTGCGAGAAACAGCGCTCACTGGCGAACCATTGCCGGTTGTGCGGCATCCAGGTGATCGAGTATGTGCGGGCACTTGGTCCGTCGATGGTGCCTTTGAAATAAAAGTCCAATCGGGTGCAGGTGCCCGAGATCTGGACAAAATACTACGTACGATTGAAGATCCTGCAGGAAAACCTTCGGATCTGCAACTGCAGGCAAATCGCTTGATTCAATACTTTTTGCCACTGGTTGCGGGCGTTAGTTTGTTGACCGCTGGGTATTGGCTGTGGGCAGAAACATGGGTAGAGGCCATGTTTAATAGTATGGCGGTTTTATTGGTCGCATGTCCCTGTGCACTCGGATTGGCGACGCCGGTTGCTATCTGGCAAGGGTTGTTGCGCTTGGCTCGCATGGGGATTGTCAGTCGAGATGGTGCCCTGATCGATGTCCTGGCTCGGACCCGGCGAGTCTACTTCGACAAAACAGGCACCCTGAGTGAGGCATCCATGCGCATCGCCGAGTTGCTTGTCGTCGAGAGCTGGCAAGATCGGCGTGCCGCGCTTCTATCGATCGTGTACGCAATCGAGTCGAAGCTGTCGCATCCAATTGCTCGAGCAATTGTAGACCATTTGCAGGTGGATCATTCGCCGGAAGTGTCTCAACTGAAGATAATTCCGGGGAAGGGCGCCAGCGCTTTGGTGGAGGGGGTTAATGTAGAGATTGGCGAAGCGAGTTTACAGCCGACACAATCACTGCAAAGAGTCTGTGAGTCATTGAAAGAGCGAGGCGGTAAGCGCACCTTTGTTTTTATAGACGGGCACGTGGCCGCTGTTTTTGTTTTACGGGAGCGACTCCGTGAAGGGGTGCCAGGCTTACGGGAGAGCTTGAGAAAACTAAATATTGAAGTCGAAGTTCTCTCGGGAGACCCAGAGCCGGACATTCAAGTGCCGTTTCGGCTGCGTGCAGGTCTGTCCGCAACGCAAAAGGCTGCGATTCTTGCTGATGCCAACGATCAGGGATTCAACCCAGTGTTAGTTGGGGATGGAATCAATGACGCCGCGGCTATGGCGGGAGCCGCGGCATCAATTGCTATGGGCAGCGGCGCTCGGCTGACTCGCTCTGTTGCGAGTGGACAACTGATTCATGATCGTATCGAAGCACTCCCCACTGCTATCCGGTCGGCGCGTTTGTTGATGCGCCGTTTGCGCGTAAATTTGTATTACGCGGCCGCCTACAATACGCTGGGTATGTGTTTGGCCGCTGCTGGGCACCTGCATCCGATAGCGGCTGCCCTAATTATGCTGCTATCGAGTTTTTGGGTTACGACTCGTGCCGTTCGTGCAGATTGAGCTCATAAAACTTTTTAATGGAGTGTATCGGCATTGCTAATTGATGGGTTGTTCACTCAACAAGACATTGCATCAATAGAATCGCGAAGCCTATCGTCGACACCGAACACATCTTGGGGTTGTCGCGTTGTGCTACCGGTGCTGCGTTGTCCCTCATCCTTTTGGCAGACGGCTTTTACGTGAATTCAGCTACGAACTTTCCGTAAAAAACGGTTGCCATGTTTTTTAGCGATACATTTAACAACCGCATTCAATCTGATGGACCGCACGACCCACACGTCCCGCAAGGGCTTCCTGAAGCGAGCAGCTATGGCTGTCGCGAGCACGTTAGCGCTTAGTAAAACCATGCAGGCATCGACCTCAGCGGGCATACCGTCGGCCGCCGCTGATAAGGAGGCGGAAGGAACTCACGTGCGCGTGCAACCTGCGAAAGGTGCAGTGGCACGAACGCCACTGGGTTGAAGCGGCGCGCACATTTTTTACTGCACTCTTATTTTAGCGAGCGATGGCGAATATATTTCCAAAGTGGGTGAATACGGTCCCGATCAAAGTAATCGTCGGGATTGTTCTTATTAAAACCGCAGTTGTCCTAGGTGTGACGTATTATTTTACGCCGAAGTACACGCGGGTGGGGTATGCGCCTACGCAACCGGTTGCATTTAGCCATGCTTTGCATGCAGGGCAGTTAGAAATCGACTGCCGCTATTGCCATACCTTTGTGGATCGTTCGGAACATTCGAATGTACCAGGCTCGAGTGTTTGTATGTCTTGTCACTCAATGGTCCGTAAGGACGATCCCCAGTTAGCTCTCATTCGAGACAGCTATGAATCGGGCGATGCGGTGCCATGGGTGCGCGTCCACAAAACACCTGATTACGTCTATTTTAATCACGCGGTGCACGTCAATCGTGGCATCAGCTGTGTGGAGTGTCATGGACGTATCGACCAGATGGAAGTGGTCGAGCATGCGAAACCTTTGAGCATGGGCTTTTGCTTGGACTGCCACCGCAATCCCGAGGAGTACATCCGACCGATCGAGCAGGTTTATAATTTAGACTGGGAGCGTCCCGACACGGAAGAGTATCAGCAAGCTGCTACCGGCTTTGTTCATGACTGGAAGATTAACCCACCGCAAAGCTGCTCCGGCTGCCACCGCTAACCGATTTTTGACGATGAACGACACAAAATTTTCAGGACCTCGTTACTGGAAGAGTCTAGACGACTTGGCGGAAACACCCGCGTTTAAAGATTGGGTAGAGCAGGAATTTCCCGCTGGTGCGTCGGAGCTCGACGGTGTGAACCGCCGTCAGTTCATGAAGGTGATGGCTGCCTCCTTTGGCTTGGCAGGGCTTGGCATGAGCGGTTGTCGCCGGCCGGAACAGACTATTCTTCCCTACGCAAAGCAGCCTGAGAACGTGATCCCCGGCGTGCCGGTCTACTATTCATCCTCAATGCCAAGTGCATACGGAAACGTACCCGTCATTGTTGAGACACACACCGGGCGCCCGACTAAGGTGGAGGGGAATCCGAGCTACAAGCCCTTCGGTGGAGCCACTTCGGTCTACACGCAAGCCAGTGTACTGGATCTTTACGATCCAGACCGTGCGACCAAGAGTCGCGAAGGCGAAGCGACGGTGTCCCCGGAATTCGTTCGTGATCGTCTCGCCGAGCTGAGCCAAGTACATGCTGCGGATCGCGGGAAGGGCCTTGTTTTTCTCGCCGAACCGAGCACATCACCGAGTCGCGTCGCTTTAGTCGCGCAAATCAAGGCAACTTTCCCTGATGCGACATGGACCGAGTACACGGCACTTGACGAAAGTGCTAGTGAAAAAGCGGCTGCAACTGTTTTTGGTCAACCGGTACGTGCGCTCCCGCAATACGATCAAGCCGAGCGAATTCTTGCGCTGGATTCGGATTTCACCGCCTGCATTGGATCTGCGCGGTCGTTCGCCAAGACGCGCAAGGTGAAGCGCTCCGAAGAGGCCGAGCAGATGAGTCGCCTCTATTCTGTGGAGAGTACTTTTTCGAACACGGGATCGATGGCGGATCACCGCCTCCGTTTGAGTAGTAGTCAGATGGGCGCCTTTGCGGCAAAAATGGCGGCTGCGGTAATGAGAGCAAAGGGTATCGATGCGTATCTCGCAGATGCCTTTGACAAGCTCGGCGCTGGTCTCGATATCGATTCCAAATGGATTGAAGAGTGTGCCGCTGATTTGTCGGCTCATAGCGGTCACGCATTGGTCGTTGCCGGTGCACACCTTCCGCAGTCCGTACATGTGATTGTTCTTGCCCTGAATGCGGCACTCAAGGCACCCGTCAACTATGTAGAGGTGCCCGCTGGAGCTCAGGGTATCGTAAGCGCTGTGGAGCGCTTGAACCAAGGTGATGTGCAGACACTCGTCGTACTCGGTGGCAACCCAGTTTATGATGCGCCTGTAGATTTGGATTGGGCAAGTGCTCAAGCCAAAGCACTACGGTCCATTTACCTCGGCGAAGCTAAGAACGAAACCTCTGAAGCGTCCGACCTTTTCATTGCTCGTTCGCATTATTTGGAAAGCTGGGGCGATGGTCTCACCATGGACGGAGTTCTCGTTCCGGTTCAGCCAATGATTGAGCCGCTCTTCGCGAGCTTTAACGACTTGGAGGTCCTGGCATTACTTGCCGGCGTCGACACAACTGATCCCTACAAGATTGTTCAACAGACGTTTAAGGATTTAGGCGGTCGTGACTTTAGCAAGTTCCTGTCGGACGGTTTACTTGTGGATAGTGCATACCCTGCGGTTGCCACGACACTCGATTTTGCCTCACTGCCAAGTTTGATCAACGTTGACGAGATCGAGGTGAGGGATGCACTCAGTGTCGGAAATGTGGAAACACGATTCACCGCTAATTCGCACGCACTCGATGGGCGCTTTGCGAATAACGGTTGGATGTTGGAGTGCCCGGACCCAATGACAAAGCTCACTTGGGATAATGCGATTCTGATTAGTCCACGCCTTGCTAAAGAATTGGAAGCTCGCGATGGCATACAAATTTTCCCAGGAAAGTCTGTGCTCAACGGGCCGACTTTTGAGGCCGCCAAGGGTACGCTGCAGCGGAATAAAGCCGAATTCAATCGCGGTAAAGAAATGGCCGTTGTCGCTGAACTGACGCTTAATGGGCGCACGGTCGAGGCGCCAATTCATGTGCTCCCCGGATTGGCGAATTATACCGTACAGCTTCCCCTTGGGCTCGGCCGTAAAGTCGTCGGCCGTGTCGGTCAGGGGGTAGGATTCGATTTTTACGGGTTACGCGAATCCACCAGCTTGGGCTGCGCAGTGAATGCAGCGATCAAACTCACTGATAAGACCTACCGCCTCGCGAATACGCAAGAGCATTGGTCGATGGAAGGGCGCGCAATTGTTCGCGAGGGCACTGCGGCTTATTTCGCAAAAAAGCCTAAGTTCGTTCAGAAAATGGGCGTCGAATCACATGCCCCTAAAAACTACGGGAAGTATGATGAGAAGTCCCTCGCCGAGAAATCGCTGAACAATTATCGCGGTAACTCTGCCTATGAGCACCCGACCTTCAACGAACCGGATCCGAATGTGAAGGTATGGGACGGCAACGAAGATAAGTTCCCCAAGATTCAGCAGTGGGGGATGGCGATCGATCTTAACAGTTGTACGGGTTGTAGCGCCTGTGTGGTCGCTTGCCAGAGTGAGAACAACATTCCCATCGTTGGCAAAGATCAGACTTTGCGTGGTCGTGAAATGCATTGGATGCGTATTGATCGCTACTTCTCAGCGGAGCAGTATGAGCAGGCAGCGGTTCCTGAAGATGTCCAAGTTTCTTTCATGGGCATGCTCTGCCAACATTGTGAGAATGCACCCTGTGAAAGCGTTTGTCCGGTGAACGCAACCGTGCATGATCGCCAAGGTCTAAACACGATGGCCTACAATCGTTGTGTCGGCACTCGTTATTGTGCCAACAATTGTCCCTTTAAAGTACGTCGCTTTAATTTCTTCGATTGGAACAAGCGGCAAGTCGGTGAGTTTTACAAGGGCCCCTTTGGCAAGGTGGACGAGCCGGAATTGCAAAAAATGCAGAAGAATCCAAATGTGACAGTGCGCATGCGCGGCGTCATGGAAAAGTGTACCTTCTGTGTGCAGCGCATCGAATCGGCTAAGATCGAACAAAAGCGTCTTGCTGGCGCCTCTGGAGCCATTCAGATCAAAGACGGTACGATTCAAACCGCCTGTCAGCAAGTTTGCCCAACTGAAGCAATTGCATTTGGTGACATTTCGGATCCGCATTCTGAAGTCTCCAAGATGAAGCAAAGTGATCTGAACTATTCCGTACTCGGTTATCTGAACGTGCGTGCCCGTACGACTTATTTGGCACGTCTGCGCAATCCAAACAAGAAGATGCCGGATTACTACGAGAAGCCCTACGCTTACGCACAATATGATGCACGCTACGGGCATGGTTCTGCAGGTGCGTCACACTCGCATGAGCATACCGCGCACGACCATAAGGCCTCGGCAGCACACTAATTGATAACTCGCGTACCAACGGACTGAAGATAATGGCAACTATTTCAAAAGAGAGTTCTATGGATTCAACTCAGGCTGCTTTGCTGGCCAAGGTGCAGCCTGCTGAACTTGTCGAGCAACCCCTCGTCACCAACCAGCGTGACTTTAATTGGGTTACGGATAAGATCTGTCGCGTCGTCGAAACACCGACACCCACTTGGTGGTGGGTCTGTATGGCGGTCGCGCTCCTCACTGCAGCCTTTACTGGTTTGGGTTTGTTATGGCTGGTGAGTACTGGAGTCGGTGTCTGGGGGCTTGCAAATCCGATCAATTGGGGTTGGGCGATTGTTAATTTCGTTTTTTGGATTGGTATCGGCCACGCGGGTACCTTGATCTCGGCCGTGCTCTGCTTGCTTAAACAGGGTTGGCGCACTTCGATTAACCGCGCGGCAGAGGCGATGACTATTTTTGCGGTGGTGTGTGCGGGCATCTTCCCACTGTTTCACGTTGGCCGTGTTTGGTTTGCCTGGTGGCTGTTTCCACTACCGAATGCAAATGCCATCTGGCCGCAGTTCCGATCTCCGCTGGAGTGGGACGTTTTTGCGGTCTCCACTTATGGTACCGTATCGGTGTTGTTCTGGTACATGGGAATGATCCCTGACCTTGGGGTACTACGTGATCGCGCTGTTCAGCGCCTTAAGGTGGGCGCCTATGAGGGGGCGGGACTTCTGGCTAAGGGCATGGATGTCTTTCGCAAATACCTGTATGGTATTTTTGCGATGGGTTGGCGCAATGCCGGTAATCACTGGCGTAATTATGAAATGGCCTACCTTATTTTAGCCGGCCTCTCCACGCCGTTGGTACTTTCGGTTCACACGATCGTGTCCTTCGACTTTGCGGCGGCCCAATTGCCGGGTTGGCATACGACGATTTTCCCACCGTACTTTGTGGCTGGAGCCATTTTCTCGGGCTTCGGCATGGTGCTCACTTTGATGTTACCATTGCGTGCTATTTATGGTCTGCACGATTTGATTACGCAGCGCCATATCGACAACATGTGTAAGATCTGCCTCGGTACTGGTTCGATCGTTGGCTACGCGTACATCATGGAGTTCTTCATCGCATGGTATGGAGCCAATCCATACGAAAGCTTTGCATTTATTAATCGCGGCTTTGGCCAGTACTCCTGGGCGTATTATATGATGTTCGCCTGTAATGTATTTACGCCGCAACTATTCTGGTTCAGTGCCGTGCGTCGCAATGCAGCGCTCGTATGGGTCATGTCGATCTTTATCAATGTTGGTATGTGGTTTGAACGGTTTGTGATTACGGTGACTTCGTTGGCAAATGACTTCCTGCCGAGCTCTTGGGGCTATTACTCACCGACTATTGTCGATATTTTCACCTTCTTTGGCACCTTCGGCTTATTCAGTGTGCTCTTCCTGTTGTTCTTAAGATTTCTGCCATTGATGCCGATTGCTGAGGTGAAGTTCGTCATGCCTGCAGCCGATCCGCACGGCCATAATGATTCAACCGGAGGGCAACACTAATGTCTGAAACGCACGGAATAATCGCATCGTTTGCGGATACACCTTCTTTTTATCATGCTGCGGAAAAAGTCCGCGATGCAGGCTATACAAAGTGGGACACCTACTCATCCTTTCCTGTGCATGGCATGCCTGAGGCACAGGGACAGCCACGTTCGAAAGTGCCGGTCTTTACCTTTGTGGGCGGCATTACTGGATTTACTGTGGGCACATTGATTGTGTGGTTCATGAACTACTTTGATTACCCATTGATCGTTGGGGGAAAGCCATTTTTCAGCCCAGTTTTCCCGTTTCCGGTGATGTATGAACTGACGATTCTTCTGGCCGCGTTCGGCACGCTCGGGGGGATGTTTATTACCAACCTGCTTCCGCAGCACTACAATCCACTTTTTAACAGTGACGCTTTTCTCGAGGTTTCCGGTGATCGTCTCGTCATCGCGATCGAGTCACGTGACCCTAAGTTTGATCCTGAGGCCACTCGACGCTTCTTAGCAGAAATTGGCGGCACTGACATTGAGGAAGTATCCAACTAGTATCGAGCTATGCGTATCTTTTTGATCATCTATGTTTTTGTGATAGCTGCTGTTATATCGACACTTGGCTTTCGTGGTGCAACCAGCACCAAACCACCGTTGGAAGTTTTTCCTGATATGGATCGGCAGGCGCGCTACAAGCCGCAGGCGGAAAATCAGTTCTTTGCGGATGGTCGCAACGATCGCCCGGTGCCGTTAAATACCGTGGCGCGCGGCAATTATTTTAATCAGGTTGAGGTCTTCTCTGAAGTATTCAGCGATACGGAGCTCGGTAACAGCACTTATAAATACGGCAAAACTCCGGAAGGAGAGTTTGTCGAGAGGCTACCGATCGCGCCCACCAATGAGCTCATGCAATTAGGTCATGAGAAGTATGATATATTTTGTACGGTTTGTCACGGCGCTGCAGGTGATGGCAATGGGGTCGTGAAGCAATATGGCGTCTTGGCTGCCAGCTATCACGATGAACGCTTGCGCGACGCCGAGGATGGCTATCTGTATGATGTTATTTCAAATGGCAAGGGCTTGATGTATGGGCTTAAAGATCGCATGAGCCCTGAAGAGCGCTGGGCAGTTGTCCTTTATATGCGCGCTTTGCAGACCTCACAAAATGCTAAGGCGAGCGATTTGTCTGAAGCACAACGCATGGAATTAGGATTTTAATCATGAGTTTGGAAGCACCTATTTCTAACAATAAGAATATCGGCGCGAGTGCGCTTATTGTGGGCTTAGTGGGCCTCTTGATAGGCCTGTATGGTCTGTATCAAGGGGTTGAACAACACGATCCGCGCCCAATGATGAGCTGGCTGATTGGAATTGCTTTTTGGCTCTCGATTGCAGTCGGCATGCTTTTTTTGACACAAATCTGGTATGTGTTTCATGCGCGCTGGCCGACGGTCATTCGCCGTCAGTGTGAGCATTTTTTCGCCGTCTTTCCTGTACTCTTTATTCTCTTCCTTCCACTGCTTGCCCTGACTTATAGCGACCATCCTGGCTTGCTGTGGAAGTGGTTGGATGGGACGAATGCGTTGCCAGGTCATGGTACTGTGGGTGAAGATCCCATTTACAACTGGAAGCAGCCTTATTTGAACCAGAGTTTCTTTGTGTTACGTACGGTAGGCATCTTTGCGACCTTCATGCTGGTGGCCGGTTTGTTACGCAAATGGTCATTTGATACCGATAAAACCGGCTCGATTAGTAATACACACAAGGCACGTCGACTCTCTTCGGTCGGATTGTTTATCTGTGCTGGAGCGGCGACACTGGGTTCGATTGACTGGTTTAAGTCCTTGGAATACCACTGGTTCTCGACAATGTATGGCGTCTGGTTTTTTGCCGCCTCGATGCGTGCGGCATTGAGTGCACTTCTGATTATTTCGGTCGTACTTGCCGCAAAAGGCTGCCTCAGAGGTATTGTGAAGCAGGCGCACCGTTATGATATCGCCTGCATGATGTTAGCCTTTACGATTTTTTGGGCTTATATCAGCTTCTCTCAGTACTTCCTTATCTACAATGCGAACATTCCGGAAGAAACCTTCTGGTATAACATTCGCGAAAAGAACGGCTGGTGGCTCGTCAGTATGCTCTTAATTTTTGGGCACTTTCTAACACCATTCATCGTTTTATTGTGGTACAAAACAAAAGTGGTCGTGTGGCGTACCGTGGGTATCGCTGTGTGGATCCTACTGTTTCATGTGGTTGATTTGTTTTGGAATATCATTCCGGGTAAAATCCCTACCGATCATGGCTACAGTGTGCGCCCCTTCGGTGTAACCGTGTTTGATGTGGCTGCGATCATTGGAGTCGGAGGCTTTTGTATCTGGGCATATTGCCGCAGTATGCAAAAGACCGAAGCGATTCCGGTTCGTGACCCTAATATCGTCCAATCACTTAATTATTCCGAATAATTTTAAGATGACTCATTCAGCACCCAGCAATCGTAACGCAATGCTCACCTTTTTAGGTGCGATTGGCGCAATCCTGACTTTCGCTCTCATCATCTTCGTCGCATACTTACCGAATCGATCCGCACCAGCGGATCAAAGTGTGCGAGATCAACGCCAAAGTGATGCGGATGCAGTTCGCGCCGCAGGCATCGCTAAGCTCAATCGTTACGAGGTATTAGACAAGTCAGCGGGTACCGTGCGCATTCCAATTGATGTGGCTAAGGGGCTAACGCTCAAGGCCTACAAGTAGTGCGATGCCTGTTGAGAACTACTTCGAACTCTTGCCACTAATTATTCTGGGCGTTCTCTTTTTTGCGGTATCGATTGCGATGCTTTATTGGGCGGTGCGGCAAGGGCAGTTGCGTAACTTTGATGATCAAGCAAAAGTAATCTTTACTGATGAAGAGCCGGAAGGGGAGATCTCGGATCATTTTCCGGATAAGTTTTAGCTTTCGCTAGGCGGGGAATCGTCTAGATCTCGATTAACTATTTCCTGGTACGACTATATAAAATATGAGCCAAGCGCCGCAAAATTTATCATCGTTGAATCCGTATTCGTCACCGGATGCATCCATACGTGCAGAGTTGAGTGAAATTGACGCATCTCTGCGGACTTCCTCACTCTTTTTCATTACCTCGGCTATTTTTTGGTTAATTGCGGGTACCGTGTTGGCCCTCATTGCAGCCATCAAACTGCATGAGCCTAATTTTGCCGCCTCATCTGAGCTCACTACTTTTGGGCGCATGCGTTCGGCTCACTTGAACGCCATGGCGCTCGGTTTTGGCAATAATATGATTTTTGCTGTTTGCACTTGGATTATGGCGCGCTTGTGTCGCTCATCCATACGCCACGGTGGCTTGCTGTTAATTGCCGGAAGCTTTTGGAACATTGGTCTGACCCTTGGCATCGCGGGTATTATTAAAGGTGATATTACCTCGGTGGAATGGTTGGAGATTCCTCAATACGCGACGCCATTGCTCGCTATTTCCTACATTCTGATTGGAGTGTGGGGGATTATGGCTTTCCGCTTTCGTAAAGGAGAGCACGTATATGTTTCCCAGTGGTACTTCCTTGGCGCTCTTTTCTGGTTTCCATGGCTTTACATCGTCGCACAGGCGATGATCATTTGGGCTCCGGCCCAAGGAGTTGTTCAATCGGTGACCAACTGGTGGTTTGCGCATAATGTCTTAGGCTTGTGGTTGACGCCGATGGCACTGGGCACCGCTTATTATTTAATTCCAAAGGTGCTGGGTCGTCCCATTTATTCTTATTATTTATCGGTACTTGGGTTTTGGTCCTTGGCGCTCTTCTACAATTGGGCAGGCGTTCACCATCTTATCGGCGGGCCGATCCCCGTATGGCTTATTTCTGCGGGTGTTGTTGCTTCGGTGATGATGGTCATTCCGGTTATTGTCGTTGCGATCAATCATCACATGACGGTGGTGGGCTTGCATCGGCAGGGTTGGAGGAGCCCGACCATGCGCTTTGTTGTTTTTGGTGCGGTCAATTATACTCTGGTTAGTTTGATCGGCTCGACGATGGCCTTGAGGAATGTGAATCTTATCACGCACTTTACCCACTTTACCGTTGGGCACGCCCACCATGGTGCCTATGCATTTTTTGCGATGATTATGTTTGGCGGCGTCTATTATATGATGCCACGTATGCTCAATCGTGAGTGGCCATCCGCGTTTCTGATCCGCACGCATTTTTGGATGTGCGCGATCGGCATATTGCTCATGGTATTTGCGTTGCAGATCGGTGGTTGGCTCCAGGGGCTGCAAATGAATGATGCGGAGAATTATCCGGACTTCATCGAAATCGTAAAAAACACCCGGCCTTATATGATCATTCGATCCGTTTCCGGGGTGATGTTACTTGTCGGTCATATCGCCTTTGCGATCAATTTCTTCTGGATGCTCTTTGCTGCAGGTACGGTTCGCGCGAAGCAAGGCCCAACCTTACTGGAAGCTAAAAAGGAGGGCGCAATCTAATGAAGAATCTACCACTTTTATTTTGCGGTATCTTTTTCACGCTGGCGTTTTCTTTTACCGGGATCGTCCTGACCAGCCATTTGCAATTTGGTGGTTTGGCCCAAACGACCGAGGAGCTTGAGGACGATGGTGAAGGACAGCTCGTGATGATTGAGGGCGACCCGATGTTTCCTCGGATTGAGGGCGGGGTTGCCCTTCAAGGCAAGCAAGTCTACATCGAGATGGGCTGTATCTACTGCCACAGCCAACAAATCCGTCGTGAGTCCTACGGTGCGGACATTGATCGTGGTTGGGGACCGCGCGCTACCGTAGCGCGTGATTACATCACACAAGAACGAGTGTTACTTGGCACCATGCGTACTGGTCCTGATTTGGCTAATATAGGGGGACGCTTACAGGGCGATGCTGGTCGTGAGTGGCACCACAAACATTTATACAACCCGCAAATTACCTCCAAGGGTTCCAATATGCCGCCCTTTGCGTTTCTCTATACACTGCAAAAAATCGATGGCAACCCTTCGCCCAAAGCAGTGTCCATTCCTGCCGATTCAGAGTATGCACCTGAGCCGGGTTACGAAATCGTGCCGACCCGTCGTGCGGAAGCCTTGGTTGAATACCTGTTGAGTCTTAAAATTGATTACAGCCTGCCTGAAGCCCCAATTCTTGACTAATGAGCGACGAACACACATCAGGAAACAAGTATAAGGCCTCCCTGGAAAAGGCGAGTATGCAGGATGCCGACATGCAGGACATTCATGCGCAGCTCATGCGTGAGAAGGAGGAGCCACACGAGGGATTTTCGCCCATACCGATTGTATTGCTCTTTGTCTTTGCAGGGCTCTGCTTCTGGGGAGGTGTTTATTTCGCTGAGTATTCGCAGGAATTCCGTTGGGATGTGTATGATCCGGAGGCTAAATTAGCCAGTTCCAGCGCCCCACGCCCGGAAAAGCCGCTGGCTGAAGTCGGGGCAAAAATCTATCGCGCGCAATGTGTTGCCTGCCACCAAGCCAGTGGTTTGGGTGCGCCTGGCGCGTTCCCGCCACTGGTCGCTTCGCCATGGGTCGTTGGCTCCGAAGAGCGGCTCGCCCGCATCCTCATCAATGGCTTAAAGGGGCCCATTGAGGTCAACGGTATGACCTACAACGGCAATATGCCAGCGTTTGGGCCGCAGGGGCTTAACTTGAAATCAAAGCAGATCGCAGCAGTTTTGAGCTACATTCGCCAAGAGTGGGGCAACGCAGCTCCAGAGGTGACTGTGGAGGCGATGGATGGGTACCTAGACGCCTATGGCGCGCGAGGGCCGCAATGGACCGTTGATGAACTACTCGCAGATTTCCCGCTGGAGCCCGCCAGCGATGGCTTTAGCAAGTCCGAGTAATTTTAGAGTTACCCCATCTGCATCCGAACGAGCTGTAGGTGCTTCCTTTGAATTAACGTCCGTCTTGTAGCGTACGCACTTACTTGTTCGTCTCCTCTTTATTGGCCTGCAGCTCCTGTGGCTGCAGTAGATAGTAGCACAGAATTACCCAGCAGAGCAGAGCTGGATAGAGTGCACAGCACAGCAAGATGGTACTCACGAAACCGATCATCACTGCTGCGCCGACTTCGAGTTTTTCTAATATTACAAGGACGCAGATGGGTACGATCACAAGGATGATTGAGATGACATAGCCAATGGAAGTCGTCCCGAGGTAAAAGCCGGACTCATCTTGTTCAAGGGGCATCGCGCAGTGAGTGCAGTGTCGATTGAGGCGAAACCAATGTCTAAACATGCCAAACCCGCCGCAGTTTGGGCAACGTCCCGTAAGGCAGCGTGCTGCAATTTGACGAAGCGATACTTGCATCAGGTCGTGGGGGCGCAATCGTCTTGAAGCGCTACAGGGACTTTATGCCAGCGCATAAAACATCGATAGCTCGATCGATGTCTGCGCCATTGTGCTGCGTACACATAAAGCAAGTCTCGTAAGCCGACGGCGGTAAGTAGACGCCATTGCTTAGGGCGTACTTAAATAGGGAATTGAAGTGTGCTGTGTTGCTGGCGACGGCACCGTTGTAATCGCGCACGGGCGATTCAGTAAAAAACAGGGCAAACATCGAGCCGACTTGGGGGACGTGCAGAGCAACACCCTTTGCACGAGCCGCATCTAATAGCGCATCACGTACGCGCTCGCCCAATTGTTCGAAGCGTGCATACGGATTCTCAGCTTTTAGTTTTTTGAGTGCTGCGATACCGGCGGCCATCGCTAGCGGATTACCGCTCAATGTGCCCGCCTGATAAACGGGTCCGAGTGGTGCAAGCTGATCCATAATCTCCGAGCGTCCACCGAGTGCGCCTACAGGAAGCCCGCCGCCAATGATTTTACCCATCGCAGTTAGGTCCGGTCGAACGCCGACGCGCTCTTGTACCCCGCCGAGTGCGAGACGAAACCCCGTCATGACCTCATCGAAAATCAACACACTGCTATTTTTATCGCAAAGATTCCGCAGGAGTTCCAAGTATCCAGTATCCGGTAAAATGAGCCCACAATTGGCTGGGTAGGGTTCTACGATAACAGCGGCGATATCACTTCCTTGATGAGCAAAGGCAGCCTCGATTGCGGCGGTGTCATTATAATCGAGTACGATGGTCTCTGCGGCAAAACTTTCGGGGATGCCCGCGCTGTCGGGGTTGCCGAGGGTCAGCGCCCCTGATCCGGCTTTGACGAGGAGTGAATCGACATGGCCGTGGTAACAGCCGGAGAATTTGATAAGCTTGTTTCGTTTGGTGTAGCCACGCGCGAGGCGAATCGCAGACATAGTCGCTTCGGTGCCACTGTTGCACATGCGCACCTTTTCCACCGACGGCACACTGGCGACGACTAGCTCAGCCATCTCAACTTCATAGGGATTCGGAGTGCCAAAACTGGTGCCATGGTTCAGGGCTTCGGCAACGGCATCCCGGATGTCTGGATCGTTGTGGCCGTGGATGGCCGGACCCCAGGTGCAGACGAAGTCGATCAGCTCGTTACCATCAGCGGTGTACAAATGTGCGCCCTGGGCGCGCTTGGTGAAAAACGGAGTGCCGCCAACCGAGCGAAAGGCGCGCACGGGAGAATTGACCCCTCCGGGGATCAGTTGCTTCGCACGCTCGAAAAGAATGTCGGAATTCATGGCTAATGAAAATCGAACGTCGAAGATCGGACGTTCAAGGTCGAATGGGTGAATTGTGAATTAGGAAGGGAGGCCAAGTTCAAGCTTGGGCGTTCAGTGCTTTAGCAGAGAGCTTAGTTGACATACTTTTGGACAATTGGGATGCGTCGTCCCACACCAAAAGCGAGTGGCGTGGTTTTTAGTCCTGGTGCAGCTTGCTTACGCTTGTATTCATTGAGATCGACCTTGCGGACAATGTCATTGACGACCTCTGTGTCGTAGCCGCGAGCGACTATTTCTGCGCGCGATAAACCGTCCTCAACGTAGAGCTGTAAGATGCCGTCGAGAATGGGGTAGGGCGGTAAGGAATCTTCGTCTAGTTGGTCGGGACGTAATTCTGCTGAAGGTGGCTTAGTGATCGTATTGTTAGGAATCAGCTCGCTGTCTCGGTTTATGTGGCGAGCTAAGGCAAAGACTTTCATTTTTGGGAGATCGGAAATCACCGCCAAACCACCGCACATATCTCCATATAGGGTACAATAGCCGACGGATATTTCACTCTTGTTACCTGTGGTGAGGAGCAAAGCACCAAACTTATTTGAGATCGCCATGAGCAACAAACCACGCGCTCGGGCTTGTATGTTTTCTTCAGTGACGTTGGGCGAAAGCCCTTCAAATAGATTCGCAAGTGCTGCTTCACTCGCGCTTACCGTGTTTGCAATTGAAATTTCGTGATAGTTGATATGCAGGTTGTTTGCCAAGGCTGCGGCATCATTGCGACTGTGTTGGCTTGAAATGGCAGAGGGTAGCGCGATACCGATGACGTTTTCTGCACCAAAAGCTTCGACGGCTAAAGCGCAAACGACTGCCGAATCAATGCCGCCGGATAGCCCAATGAGTGCCTTGGAAAAGCCGCTTTTACAGGCGTAATCATGGAGCCCTAAGACCAGTGCACGATGCGTTGCCGCAATCCCAACTAAGTTGTAGGATTCCGCGACCATTACTCCACTCGACGCTGCGGACAGATCGATGACCGCAGTATCGGATTGGAATGATGCGAAACCAGCTAAGATGCCTCGGGTCGGGCAACTGACAATACTTCCGCCATCAAAAATCAACTCATCATTACCGCCAACTGCATTGCAGTAAACGACTGGGCAATTGCAGCGCTCGCCGGCTTTGAGTACAAATGCTTCACGTGATTCCGACTTGCTGAAATGCCATGGGCTCGCGGATAAGTTGACTAGTAAGTCAATCCCCTCATCGGCGAAGGCTTGTACAGGATCCTTTGCATAACGGTGCGCGGCCGATGTCGATGTATGCACCCAGATATCCTCGCAGATACTGATTCCGATACGTTGGTTTCTCCACTTGTAGACAAGCGGGGTATCGGCGGGCTCGAAGTAGCGCTCCTCATCGAAAACGTCATAGGAGGGCAGTAGTGATTTGCGCCCAATTGCACGCACCTTACCGGATTCACACCATGCTGCCGAATTGTAGTAGGGCCGCCCGGGTGACTCTGCGTCGCGGCATTCTGCAAAACCAATGATGGCAGGTGCTGCACCTATCTTAGCAGCTATTGCATCTAGTGAACGCCGAGTATCTTTTCCAAAACGGCTTTTAAATAGTAAGTCGCGAGGCGGGTAGCCGCAGACGGCTAATTCCGGGAAGACGACCAATTCAGCACCGTCATCCACCAGAGCCTGATATGCCTCTAAGATCAGCCTGGAATTACCACTGAGGTCGCCGACCGTTGTGTTGATTTGCGCAATTCCAATCTTCATCCCAACTACCAATCTTTAAAATTGAACACTATGCAAGCACGTCATACGCGATTCTGGATAGAAAATGTGCGATGTGAGCGACGGATCCTACCTTGAGGTGTAGTACTAACTGCCTGCCTGAGGATACCAATAGTAAAGATGCCGCTTCGCGATTGCTGCAGTATGAATTTTGAAAATGGTTTTGACCCGATGTGCCTCCTGACGCTCTGCTGTAACTTGTCTTGAATCCACATTTAAATCATCCATCTTATTTATTACTCGCTTCTGCCTCGCCGCGTCGTAGCGAGTTGCTGGAACGCATGGGCTTGCGTTTTGAAAAGCGTCCCGCCGATGTAACGGAATGTGAGTCTGTCGCTAATGGCCCAGAGGAAATGGTGCTTAAAAATGCGCGCCTGAAAGCGGATGCGCTTGCTTGCGAATATTCGCACGCCCTTACACTTGGTTCGGACACAACTGTTGCTTTCGAGGATGTCGCCTTGGGGAAGCCGTCGGATTATCAGGCTGCTCGCAGGATGCTGCAGCAACTTTCGGGGCGGGATCATATCGTGTACACCGCAGTTGCATTACGCTGGCCTGAGGGTAACTACTGTCATGGTTTTGTGGAGAGCAGTCGTGTGCGCTTCAAAGCTCTCGATGAAACGACGATTGATCGTTATTTTAAAGTGGTAAATCCACTCGACAAGGCGGGAGCCTATGGCATCCAAGCGGGTCGAGACTTAATTATCGAATCGGTAGACGGCTCTGTTGAAAGTGTAATGGGGTTGCCAATACAAACGCTCGCAACAGTGTTAGCTGCTAAAGGATT
>Ga0228650_1000185_pt1 | contig 21577 bp, 10 predicted proteins | sample 62DmetaG_FD_183171 | JGI IMG/M metagenome (GOLD analysis project Ga0228650, IMG submission 183171) | Seawater microbial communities from Monterey Bay, California, United States - 62D | ecosystem: Environmental > Aquatic > Marine > Coastal | place: USA: California | collected 2016-10-28
AAGCGACGACTGGTTTCGGTGCGGCGGCGGCACAAAGCTCGAGTGGCTTTGGCGGTGGGTTCGGCCAGCCCACGGCGTCGAGTGGCTTTGGCCAGCCCGCGGCGTCGAGTGGCTTTGGCCAGCCCGCGGCGTCGAGTGGCTTTGGCCAGCCCGCGGCGTCGAGTGGCTTTGGCCAGCCAGCGTCTCCCGGCTTCGGCGCGGCCGCTCAAACTTCCGCCTTCGGCGGCGGATTTGGTCAACCTGCATCGCCCGGCGGTTTCGGCCAGCCATCATCTCCGAGCGGGTTCGGACAACCGCAACAACAATCCGGTTTCGGCGCTCAAAATCCAGCGTTCACTCAAATGCGACGTTAAAAAGTTCTCACCGTAGAAGGAAAAAAAGTGACATCACATCGACGACACAAATCACGACCGCGTCTCGCGACACTCGCCCGCGCGCACTCGCGTCGAATCGAAAGCGCGAAACGCCTCGCATGCGCCCGTCTGCGCTCGCACGCCAAACCCTCCACGCGCCCGCGCGTCGCGTCTGTCGGCCGCGCGACGGTCCCGCGTCGTCACCGCGCATGACGTCACGCATCGCGCGCGCCGTCGCGCCCGCGGACATCGATCTCCCCAACCCGGCGGCGATATACGACGTGTGCGACGAAGAATCCATGCTCTACGGCCCCGCGAACACGTTCGCCATCAAACCGGATGATCTCATCGTGCGATGCAAGACGGTGCTCAAGAATGGCTTCGCGAACATCGCGGGTGATTTGGCGGAAGATTTTCAATTCATCGGCCCCGTGGTCGGACCGCTTCCGGCGAAGGCGTTCGTGAAAGCGGTCGGGGGATTCGATCTCACGCAAGGATTCCCGGACATGAAGAGTAATTATTACCATTTCCGAGTCGACCCGTACGAGACGAATCGGGTTTGGTTCACGAACCGAACGACGGGGACGCACACGGGAAAGCTCGCGGGACGATTCGAAGCGACGGGGACGCGGGTGGAATGCCCGCCGCAGGCGCTGTCGATGACGTTTAATGCGGAAGGGAAGGTGACGAAGATCACGGTTGGAGTGGTGATGGACCGCACGCTCGGTAATACGGGCGGGCTCGGTGGCGTATTTGGGTTGTTCAACGCCATCGGCTCGCCTTTGCCGTTCCCGGAGGCGCGACCTTGGAAGATGAGCAAGCGTTACCGATTGTTCCAATGGATCGGGAGGCTCGCGAGTCGCGGGAACGACGATTAGACACAAAATTGAATTATTTAAATACAACAACGCCGCAAAGAATTGATTTACTTTCACTGTGCCTTCTCGGCACGACACGCGTCAACTTCGCGCATAAGATTTTGATTTTCTCGCATGACGCGATGAAATTCGACTCGGCGCGAGTCCGCCTCCGCCTTGACTTGACGGCGTAGCGCCGCTATGGTCTTCTCTAAATGATCTCGCTGGCGCTTCGCTTCCATCTCGCAGGCTTCGTCTCTCCATGCTTCGAAGGCTTCATCGGTATTGATGTACTTGTGGTACATCGCCTTCACGCTTTCTTTGAGGAGTTTCGCGTCTTGAATGTTGTTCGCGCACTCGTGCAAATCGCGCTGGAACCTCTTTACGACGGCGGCCGAGTCAGCGCTTTGTTTGCGCGTCCGCAGAACGTCGCGCTGAAGAGCTTCACGTTGCGACTTGACATCACGAACTTGCCTGACGAGCGCGGAATTTGAGTTGTAATACCTCAACAGTTCCTCATTCATGGCTTCAAAGTCCGATTCGCGAGCACGCACGCGCTCCTCCAAAGGACGCTGCTGCTCGCGCAAATCATCGGCTACTTTCGCGAGTTCGGCTACTTGTTTCTCGGCACGAGCAAATTTCGCGTTTGCACGCACGAGGTTTTTATTCTTCGTCTCGATGGCTCGTTCGTGACTGTCGATGGTGTCATGTAAACTTCCCGCCTCTGCTTCGAGCGCCGCAATCGTCTCCGCCATCGTCGCCTTTTCCGCGCGCAAGGTTTCGATTTCTTGCAATCGTGCGTCTTCATTCTGCTTCACAACGGCATACTTGGTCTTTGTGACGCCGTTTTCTCCACGCAGAACCAAGCAACTATCGTGTTCACGCCTTACACGCGCCTCGTAGGTCGCCTTCAACTCTTCAATTTCGGCGTCGACTTCGGTGTCCATAACGCTTCTCGCGCGCTCGAAATCCTCGAGCATCAATTCGCGATCCTTCTGGAGACCGTCGATGTCTGACTTTAAGGTTGCTATCCTCGCGTTAAACACTCCTTTCATGCTTTCTATCTCCTTTTCGTGTTCATCGACAAGCTTCGTTTCCAGCTGTTCCCACTCAGCCTTCGCGGCGTCGCTTTGCATCTTGAGATCGTCGAATCGCCGCACTTCCGTGAACATTTTGCTCGTGTAATCATCTTCCGCCTCCGTGAGTCTTTTCTCGTGATCGTCTATCGTACGCTCAAGTTCACGTTTCGTGTCTCGCACAATTGCATCACGCTCGCGCTCGAGCGCTGACACGCGTTGCTTCTCGTACTCAAGTAATCGTGTCGCCTCGTCCTCGGTCGACTTCACCTTTTCGTTCATCTCGGCTGTCTTTAACCGAAGTTGGTATTGCGACTGTAACGAAATTTCTTTCACCTGGTTTTGAAGCTCCACTATACGTTGATTGAGTTCATCTAAGTCACATCGCGCAATGAGAACTTCGTCCGACGACAAGACATCGTCTTTTGACGCCATTCGCGGCGCGATTTCGCCAGCGCTTCGTTCTGCCGCGTCAGGTTTCACATCGTACGTGAACAAGCACCCATCGTCGCCAGCGCTGTGCAGCGTGGTCTCATCATAACTCAACTTCAACGATGTGATGGGTTTGCCGTGTCCTGTGAATTCGACGTACTCACCCGTGAGTGGAATCTTGTACACGCGAACGCCGCCATTCGCCGTGGATGCGAACAATCGATGCAAAGAGGCGCTGTACGCAACGTGCGTCAACGCGACGCCACCAGACGAGAACTCGCGCACGACTTTGAATTCATCGTCGAGCTCTTTCAATTTTGCGTCGCTGGAGCACGCGATGATTCCGCCTGTTTGTCGAACGACGGTGATGGAGGTGTACGCGCTGCCTTTGTGAACATGTTCGCGTCGGCGCGCTTTTTCATCATCCTTGCTCGCGGCGCGCACGTCCCACTCGTAAATTGCGCCATCAGCGCCAGACGATATCAGTGTCGCGTCGTTATTATCCCACACAACCGATTTTACTTTTCCACAATGACCTCGCAGCACCGCGATGGATTCAAACGTGAAGACGTGGTACACGTAAATAGTCGCGCCGACGGCGGATGCCACGAGATGTCCTCCCTTGGAAAACTCAACAACGCGACACGCCTTGAGCGCAAACTCTCTCACGACGCGGAAATCGCCGTTGAGAATATGCATAAGGCGCAACTTGTCGCTAAAACCGACGCACGCGATCCAACCACTCGGATGAATAGACACGCAAAGCGGGTTGTCGAGAAATTCTTTCAACACCTCGCACTCGTTCGACGTCAAGTTCCATAAACGCATCGATTTATCCGTCGCACTGACGCTGACCATGATGCGGCGTCGACGACAAATGTCCAACGACGAGACACCGTTGAGGTGTGCGTCCGGCAGCACGCGTTTGAACCGCATTTCGTTCGCTTGCATAATATCCGCATTCGTCAACGACAGCGCGAGCACGTGCTTGTTGTCCAGAGTACAGATTACGTTGTCACTAGAAGGAGAGATGCTCATCGCGACGACCGAGCGCGCTACCTGAGGCTCGAGCAAAGCCGGTTCATAGCCTTTAACTTGATCTCCATCCATGATCGACGGCACTCCGCTGGTCGAGGTGTCGTACAAATCTTCATCTGCGCTCGCGCGCGCGGCGAGAGTCTTGACGCATTTGTACGCGCGTCCATTCTTGACCTGTTTTTTCGGTACTCGATCGACGATCACGACATCCCCTGAAGATCCTGCGGTTATAAAACCGTTTTTATACGACTCGACGCAGTTTACGCGCGTGCGTGCGTCGAGATCCGACGCTGGGAGCGCGTTGCTCGTTTCGCCGCCGCCTCGATGCACGTTCAACTCATAAACGATTTCGTCGCCCTCCAAGACGATAACCTGTCCAGTGCTCGTACCGATGGCGACGTGCTTGTCGTCGCCCTTCAACCATAGGTGCGTCGTTGCATCACGACCTTCGTCTTTCACCAAAGTGTTCAATGCCTTCACCATCAGAGGTTTCACTGTCGTTTCATTTGCTCTGTACATCCTAAACACACCCCCGGCGCACACGGCGCTGATGACCCCCGGTTCGTGCGGGGAAAACGACGCGTGCTTTATTTGTAAAGTGGGATCGGAGACACGTTGCGCAGAAGAATGTTCACCTGCGACCGTGCTAACAACACGCCGAGGCGAGGGAAGTTCCACCGCCGAGCCGTCGACGACGTTCCAACAAACGAGAGCGTGCGAAGTCGTGCTGTATCCCAGTATCGAGCGCCCGTCTTCCGAAAAAGTCAAACCATCTAAAGACACACGGTCGCCGACGCCACCGCTGGCGTTTACTCCCACGTGAGGCTTGGAGTCCATCGCACGCGTCAGCGTCCTTTTTTTCTTAAACGTCTGCGAATCGTACATCGCGATGGAACACTCGCCGCCGTCGTCGAGCACCGCGACCGCGATCATCGACGACGATGCGTGCGCACACATAGCGCTCACCTCGCGCACATCCTTCGCGATCGGTAAGAATCGTTGCGTTCCGGTGGCAAAATCATACACCACCACCAACTTCCCCGCGACGTACGCCACCGACCCGTCGTCGATGAAGTGCGTTCGCCCTCGCGCACCGGCGTCGAGACCGAACGCCGCGCGCCGCCGCATCGCCATCCCACCTGTCCCCGCGCGTTTACTACCCGCTGGATTCGCTTCCATGACCCCACGCGCCGAGGTGTGCGCGACCCGCATCCCTTCGTCTAATTTTAGCCTCCGCGAGCGCGAGCGCTCGCGACGTCGTTAACAACGCCTCAACAAGCGCGCGCATCAACGCCCAGCATCATCGCTCTCGCGATGCCTCGACACGTCGCGCGTGATTCTCGCGCACGCAACCGCCCCCGCCCACCGACCATCGCGACTCCGCGCGGCCGTCATACATCCCATCGCGCGCTAGTGGTCGTCGTGCGCCGAATCCATCATCTTCAGCTCGCCCCGCAACTGTTCCATCTTCAGCCCCATGCTCCGTCGCACGCGTCCTCTCGCGTCCTCGCTCGCCGCGCTCTCGAGTAATTTTTCATACGCCGCCATCGTCTTCTCCACGCACGCGCGCGCGTGCTCGGCGTCTTCGTTAAAGTACGTCGACCCGACGCTCTCCATGGCGGCTTCGATTTCCTCTCGCGCCTCGGCGAACGCGTCGTTCACCTCGTCCTCGAGCGCTTTCCCGGACGCGAACGTCCGCGTCGCGCGCGCGACGTCGACGCGTCGTCGCGCGGCGGCGACCGTCGCGCGCGCGAGACGGCGCAACATGATGAATGAGCGAGTGAGCACGCGGGCGCGTCACAGAGTGCCGCGTCGCCGCGTCGTCGCGTCGTCGTCGTCGTCGTCGTCGTCGTCGTCGTCGCGCGCGAGATGTCGATGGCGCGCGTCTTTCCGCGCGTCGCGTCGTCGCGCGCGCGGACGCCGCGCGACGGCGCGCGCGCGAGACGCGCTCGGCTGACGACGACGCGCGCGACGACCGAAAACGGCGGCGACGGCGACGCGGGCGCGAAGAAGGTCGGTCGGTTCGTGCGAAACGATGGCGCGACGCCGCGCGCGCCGCTGGGGAGCGGGCCGGGCGACGTCGGGCCCGCGGGCGTGGCGCCGCCGACGTCGACGATGAACGTCAAGGTGATTCCGCTGGAGGAGACGCGGTTCCAAGGCGTGGCGAACGCGGCGAAGGCGGAGACGGCGGCGGAGAGGAATTATAGAATCGCGCAGTTGGTGGTGGGCGATTGCGCGGCGCTGCTGGCGTTCGCGGCGATCGGTCGGGGAAATCACGGGGAAGGGATGTACGCGGCGGATGTCGCGGCGACGGCGGCGCCGTTCGCGCTCGGGTGGTTCGGAGCGATGAAAATCGGGGATAGTTTCGGGAAAGACGCGCGGGGGAGCGATGGAATGAAAGCAGCGGTGAGCGCGGGAAAGACGTGGGCGGTCGCGGGACCCGTGGGTTTGGCTTTGCGCGCGCTCGGGAAAGGCGCGGCGCCGCCCGCGCCGTTCGTCGTCGTCTCGCTGACGTTCGCGGGTGCGTTTTTAATCGGTTGGCGCTACTGGTTCGCGAACTCGAAGAGCGACTCGGGGCGCGGAAACAAACAAGGCAACCCGCTCGAGTTCATGAACTTGCTCTTCGGCCTCGTCAAGCGCTGGTGAATCCGGGATCGTTCGTCGTCGTCGACATTCGACTCGGCGCGCGAGGATAAAGTCGCCGCCGCGAGCGAGCGATCGCCGCCGGCGGCATCGCTTTTGTAAGCACTATTCGTTTTAATCATTTTCACACGCTTTCTACATCGGTTCGTTCGCCCGCGCGATCGTCGCACCGCGCGCTGGATGCGCCGCGCCGCGTTCGGCGTTCGCGTTGACCCGCGCTCGACGCCGGGCAGCCAGTGGCAGCGAAGCCATGCATTCACCGCAGAAGCGCTCGCTCGCGCGCGTGCGCCCGGTTTCGACGGCCGCACGACGCGCGCGCACTTGTGGCGTCGTCTTCGTCGCTCGTGTCGCGCCCGAGACGCCTCGCACACGCGAGCGTCGACGTCAACGCGTCCGCTTCGTGAGATCGCCGGTCGCGGTGACGAGCGAATTCGCCTCGCCGTGATCGCGCGCGCGCGAGATGGGGAGCCGTGGCAAGCGAATCGTCGAGATAGGTCCCGATGGAACGAGCGAAGGGAGCGAGGACGAGGCGTTCTGGGCGGAGCAGCCCGCGCACACGGCGAATCGAGCAGAGCGGAGGGCGGACGCCATGCGCGTGCTGGACGTGCAGTCGAACGATGACGCGAGCGCGGTGGCGCAAGCGTATCGAAAGTTAGCGCTGAGACATCATCCCGATAAACACCGAGGGGATCCGGACGCGGAACGGAAGTTTCGAGAGATCGTCAGAGCGTACGACACGCTGACGAGGGAGTACGGACTGTCGGGCGAAGCCGCAGCGACGGGATCGATGCAAGATAACTTTGCGAGCGCGGCAGACATGCGTGATTTTGCCGCGAGCTTTTTTGAGAGCTTTTTCTTCGGTGGAGGGTCGTTCGCGGGTGGTCGAGGCGGGGGCGGCGGTCGACGAGGGGAGTATGACGACGCGAGCAGTCGCGACTACGACGACGACAGCGAGGGCGACTCTCTTCCTAGCTTGGATGACTACGACGACGACGACTACACCGACGACGAAGAGTATACGGATTTACACAACTTCTTCGGGAGCGATCCACCGCCAGGGTGGGCTTCGCGAGGGGCACCCGGCAAGTGGTTTGGACGTCCGGGGAGTAGTCAAGGGAGCGGGGGACGACCGTCCATGACGGATGATCAACTCTTTGAGCACTTGGAACAAATGCGTAAAGAAGCTGCGCGATACGCTGCGGAGCTGGCGAAGCAAGAGAACGAGGCTCGACGAGCGAATGAACCTCTGGAGAAGCTTCAACGCCCGACGCTGGTTTCGCGCACGGATGACTCCATTACGCTCAACTTGTACCGCACAAAATCTACCACGCAAACCTTACCGCAAGACAGGTGCTGGGAGCTTAGCTTAAAGAAAGAAAAGGAGCACAATTACACGGTGTTCACATCCGTCAAAGGCAAGACTGTAATTACGGTGGACGATTTATTACCGGGAACAAAGTACTGCTTCAAGGCTAGGGTAGGACGCGTAGACGAGTCCACCGGCGAGGTCACAGAATGGGGCCCGCATAGCGTAGAAAGTATGTACGTGACGTCTGGTCGAGCGCCGGTAGGAAATAGTGGGAAACAATCCGTCAGAGCAGAACACGAAGAAGTGGTGACTGAAGCCGGTATGGGGAAAAAGGCAAAAAAGCGCGCCGCGAAAGAGCAGGCCGAAAAGGAAGAGCGTGAGCGTCTTGCTGCTGCGGAGAAGGAAGGCAACACCACTGCAGCAGCAGTCGCAGATGAAGCTGCGGCTCGTCAGGCTGCGCTGCGTAAAGCTGCGGAGGAGGCCGCTGAGCGGGAGATGGCAGAGATGGAGGCTATTCGCAAGCGTGTCGAAGCATCGAAGAAACCGGACGTCAAAGCGGCAGCTTCTGCGGGTGAAGGTATCTCCAAGAAAGCAGCGCAGCGGAAAAAGAAGAAGGAACGCGCAAAGGCGGAGGAGTTAGCGAAAGAAGTCGAATCTAGTATGGGGTCAATGCCGACGGAGACGGATGAAGAGCTTGCCAGACGTTTGCAAGCCGAGGAGGATCGTTCTTCGATGTTAGGAAACAAGCACATGAGTGCACCTAAACCACCAGTACCGTCGGGACCCCCGCCGTCTTGGGCGGCAGCTCCTGCGATGCGAATGCCAGTGAAGAAACCTGAGCCAGTAGCGGTGCGTGGGCCACCCTCGGGCGTGCCTCTTCCGCCGCAGTCGGCGCCTCCGCTAGGTCAGAGTAGAATCCCCACACCACGAGCTGGTGAAGAAGGACACGCCCCTCCCCCTCTTCCACCAGGTCCTCGACCTCCGGCGTCGTATGGTGCGGCTGCTCCTGCGCCGCCTCCTCGGCATCGAGGTTCTCCGCCGCAAACCGGCGCTTGGGGCGTCGCGCAAAGCTCTGGAATTAGCTCCGCGAGCACCTGGGGCGAGACGAGGCCTGCAGTAGCGCCAGTGGTTGCGCCATCGCCGCAGCACGCTACGCCACCGCACCAGGCGCCGAGTCAACCCGCTTCTTGGAGTCCGGCGAACAGCAACTGGCAACCTATGGGCGCCGGCATGGGCGCTTTGCCCGTCGGCGATGTATTCGCAACGGACACGCAGCAAATGCCTCCACCATCCGCTGGTCTCTTCGTTGGCGGCTTGGAACAAAATTGGAATCCATCTGTGGCGCCCGCCGCGCACTGGGGCGGTCAATCATCGTGGAACGGAGGCAGCGGCGCTCCACCGCCGGCTCAAGGCGCGAGCGGCGCCGACTGGGGCCTGGGAGGTTTAGGCGTTAATGCCGATCTAAATGCTGGCACTCCGAGCTGGAGTGCGTTCGCCGGTACATCCCCCACCGCCGGGCCTGGTGTGTGGTCTACCCCGAACGATCTCTCCGTCGACGTCGGTCGCATGAACCTCGACGCCAGGCAGCAACAAGCCGCTCAGCGCAGTCCCGGCACCCCCGACGGCGACCCCAATCTCATCGATTCCAGTTTATTGAGTTTTCTAGGCTAGCGATAGCGCTTCGCTTTCAATCGACTCTCTCTTTCTCGTCACCTCGCATCATTCGGACATCGCTCGCGTTCGACGCGCTCAAATCCGCGCAACCACCAACTCTGCAACTGTCGCAATAATCTGAGTATTCCAAACGCGCGCGCACTTCGACGCGCGCGCGTCGCCGGTTCCGCGCGCGCGCGAACGCGCCCACGCGAACGTTCGCGCGCGCACGACCGTCCGCGATCGCGAACGGCGTCGCCGCGCGGCGATGACGCTGCGCTTTCGTCGTCCGCGCGTCGGCAAAGTTTGGGAACACGGCGCCGCGGTGGACGTCGTCGTCGAGCGCGCGGATGATTTCGATCGCGATCGCGCGCGCGAGTGTGAGATCTCGCTCGTCGGTCAAGGGGCGTGGATGCGAAGCTCGAAACACGCGACGCTTGGGAAGATTTCATTCCGCGAAGGCGAAGGCGAAGGCGAACGCGAGCTCGACGAAGGGAAACTGACGTGGCGCGTGCCGGAAGACGTGCCGAGCGGAGAGTACGAACTGAAGGCGAGCGTGCCGAACTCACGACCGGCGATCGAGACGACGACGCGGATCGTGATCTCTGAAAGGATGAAGGCGCGACGGACGAGCGCGGGGACGTGCGAGGCGACGTGGGACGCGCGCGCGATTCCCGGAGATTACACGGCGGAAGATGGATGGAAACTGGCGATTGATATCACGCCCGTGATTGAAGAAGGAGAGGATGTCAACGCAGTGGTGTCTCACGCGTTTATACTCGCCGCAGAGAGTGGATTGAAGACGCACACGAAGGATGGGACGCGCATCTTGTGCGACATCTCAGAGGCTGAGCGAGAGAGTCGGCGCAAAACGTTGCGATTGCTTCCCAACCGCGCTTGTGATATCGCGCTTTGCGCTTTTGGGGACGAGTCAGATGCCATGGCGGATTACGTCACGTTGAGAGTTAGGGTGGACATGTCGCAGACAATGATGGAAGTGTGCGCGAGTGGGCATCCGTCGCAGACGATTTCGTCGCGGAGCGTGCATTCTGCAGACGGCTACTACTCCAGAAGTCCACCGATTAAATCGATAGAAAAGAAACCGGACGGCGAAGAGCTAAAAGATGTTACGAACATTGACGATAGGGAAGCGGTGCTGAAGGATGACTTGAGCTTGGGTCGCTGGGCCGCAGAGGAGAGCACCGACGGGTGGCGACAGGAGCCTGGTTTGAATGTTCTCGTCGTGCGCGCAGACGACTTCCAGCCAATCTATGAGTGTACATGGGACACCAGCGGTGGTGCGCGTCGCGCGAAAGAAATTGAGACGCAGTTACAGTCATTCATGAAGTCATTCTTTGACGGCGGCGCCGTCGACGTGGCTCGAAAAAGCGTGCCAGAACATTTTCTTTGCATCACCACCTGTGGTCAATGGAGCGGAGGGACGGCTAAAATTAGCGAAAAAATTTCAAAAGCGTTGCAACTCGTTCTCGTTGGAATCCTAGGCTCGGACAAGGGCGACGATGGCGTGAGCGCGCGCATTCACAAAGCATTGGCAGTTCCAGACAAGCCTCTTGCCATCGCCGCTGTGTCTTATGGGAGCGCTCGAGACGAAGTGCACACGTGGGTTGACGTGAGCGAACCGAAAGGCAAAGCGATCATCAAAACGTCGTTGAGCAATTCCAACGGTGCGTGGTACCCTACGTTGATCCAGCGCGGCGAAGGCGAGCACGCGTCTGATTGGTACATTCCTTGGAGAAATTACGCGCGCGAAGGGTGGAGCGTATTAAGTGAAGACGCGCGAGTTCAACGATACTCACAACTGATAGGCGATATACGACACATGGTTTTCGATGCCGAAAGTGGTTCTCGAGTGAGCGTGTACAATTTGGTACGTGCACTCGTCAAATACGCCTCACGGCGTAGTGGCGATAAATCGTTGGTACCGACGGTGGACATGCTTCTCGTTGAAATTATTCTTTCGCGTGGAGCGCTGGCGGTTGTCGAGTGCGTCAATGCTGGTGCGGTTGAGTATGTCGTTGATAGAGTGCTTTCGTGCGTGCGCGAAGACGCCACCCACGACAAGTTGGAGGTGCTAGATAAGGCGTACATCAAATCGCTTCTCAAATTGCTCACCGTGGACGATTTTGCGATGTATGCGGAAGGCATTCGCAGAGGCGCCGCGGATGCTGCATTGCGCGTGATTCATGCGTTTTGGAACGGGAGTTCCACATTCTTTGATAGTAACTCGCGCGAGATGCTCTCACAGCTAGCGGAGCACATGGCGCTCACAGATTTAGCCACTGTGCGCATGGTTGCCAAAGACGAACACTCAATGACTGCTTTTACCGCCATTCGGTCGAGTTTAACTTGTGCGGCGCCTTACTCAGGAGAGATCTCTGGCAAAGTCCACATTCTAGACATCTTGCCAGCGAACGAACAAGACGGACTGATTGAGTTGCCGACATCGCCGAGGACAAATGATGACGTCTCACCAGTAATGACGCCGGCGCAGAAAATATTGCAGGCGTACGACGAAATTTGGGAAGGCGGCGAGTCACCGGATAAAGATGGTGATAAGGAGTGGACAATGGTAGAAACCGGCGCCGATCAAGTGAATCAACCTGACAACGCAGCGTCAAGCTCGCTTCAAATAGAGGAACCCGTCATGCACACCCCAGAACCGATCAAACGAACAATGTCCGGACAGATCGAGTCAGCGCCTGAGCAACCTCTCGACGGTATAGTCATTCTTTGTGCAAAAGGCGGCGACTGGAACACGCATATTTCGATGATTCGACAAGCTCCCAGACTCATGTGGCGCGCTCGTGAACGCGGCGCTCGCGCTGTCATTTTTACGTGGCCTCAACGCGGGTTGGCGTGTGTACCGGTTCAGCCGTTGTTATCGAGTCCAAACTTCGACAACGTGACGAACATTCCAAGCTTCGTCATGTGCGCGGAGTCACTGACACGGTTGCTTCAGTTTTCCGATGACTGCACTCTAAAAATTGAGATCCCTCCGAATGGTCTGGTTGGCACCGCTGAAGCGCTCGCAAAGCGAATCGGGAACCAGCTCATGGCGGCGTGCGCAGATCGACCACCGCCCATGACGCCGTCTGTTACACCGCCAATCGCCGGTCGTTTTCGCGGCCGATTTAAGCACACTGATGCGCAGACTCTTCTTCCACGTGAAGACGTCTCTTCACCGCGAACGCCTTCGGCGTCCACAGGAGAAGGCTTTGCTGCGGCTTTGATTCGCAGAGTCACGTTTACGCAGTCCGGTGAAAGCAAAGAAGAACCGAAGGATGAAGAAACCTACGTGCGCGATGCCGAGAAGGATGAACGTGACTTCGAATCGCTTCGCCATCTCAGTGAAAAAGTGGCGGCGCCCCCGATGGACGAAAACTCGCATCTCGACGCTTGGCGGAGCGCAAATTTAGAAGGCGGCGTGTCGCGATGGACGCGTGCCATGCGACTCGTGAACGCGCTGGGGGATCACGGAGTGCCATTCATGAAAGGCGCGTATCCGGATAACACCGTTGCAGATGATGATAGACCGATTCGTATTCTGAGTTTGGATGGAGGCGGCATGCGTGGCATCGGCACGCTCGTCATGTTGGAACGCATCCTAGAGGCTACGAATAGTTGGTGTGTCGGAGACTGCTTCGACCTCGTTGTAGGCACTTCCACGGGTGGTATCATCGCTGTTGGTGCTGGTCTGCTTAGGATGACGACCGACGAGTTGCACGAGCTGTACGTCAAGATGGGCGATGAGATATTCCCTAGAAAAGCCGACTCATCCTTGACTCACTGGTACAACCAAACGACAAAGTTCTACCACCGCGGTCGAGAAGAGGCAAGAAGTTTTGAGACTATGCTGCGCAAAGCGTTGCGAGAGGAAGCCGAAAAACCACTGTACAGTATCACGTCCCATCCACGTTGGTATTCCTCGACTTCTCCGCCGCCGCACGTCTGTCTAGTTTCACACCTCGTGAGTCGGTCACCTGCCACAACGTTTCTGATGCGTTCGTACAAACACGACGCGAGAGGCAAAAGCCATCTCGGCCACTTGCCAGGCGAACATCGTGCGAGCTTGTTGAACTCAATTCGCGCGACGACTGCCGCGCCTTGGTTCTTGGAAGAGCTCAGGATGAAGAAAGAAATCGGGGGCGCTGGAGGTTTTGCACGAGAGCGTAAGTCTGAAGCCGATAACGCGAACTCTCGCGCGTCGCCCAACGACGTGGAAAAGAAGCAGACTACGGAAGACCATCGCCACGATCATCAAAGAGCACCGACAAACGTCAATGCGGAGATCCGATTGATCGACGGCGCCATCGCGAGCAACAATCCCACCGCCGTCGCGGTCTTTGAAGCGCGTCGCTTGTTCTCAAAATCCCGACCGCTCTGCGTCGTTTCTCTCGGCACCGGTGCCGCCGTTCCAAACTCTCGCGACGCGCGTCTATCCGGTTTCCCCGGTTGGCTCGACAATACCATCCACGCGTCGTGCGACGTCGCCCAAGTCGACGCCACCATCAGACACTTACTCGGCGCCGACGACGCGTATTACCGTTTCCAGCCAACCGCCGACGTCTTCAGCTGCGAGCTCAACGACGTCTCCCCCGAGACGTCGTCCAAGCTCAAGCACGCCGCCGCCGCGTACATGGACACCGTCGACGCCCAGGTTCGCGAGCTCGCCGAGATTCTTCGCATCGCCGCCGCGCCCTCGCCATCGAACCGCCCAGACGGCGCGCGATGAAATCCAAATTGAAAAGCCGTTAGCCAAGCATCGACTGACTAATCATTCCACCCTCCGGCCCGCACACGTCGCCTCGCGCGCCGCGGGCGCCATGCTGGCGCACATCGCGAAAACCGTGAGCGACACGGTGCAGAAAACCACGCGCGCGCGCGCGTGCGAGCGTTTAAAGCCGTCCGGGACGCTCGCGCTCGACAAACAGACGGGCGCGGTTCGCGCGCTCGGAGTCGTCGACGAACGCCTGCTCGGCGCGTGCGATGACGGCGGACTGCGTTGTTGGAGCACCACGTCGGGGGCGCTGGCGTCGCAAGCGCGCGCGCACGCGGGCGCGGTGACGGCGATGGTGACGTCGAAGGATGGGACGCGCGTGACGAGCGCCAGCGAGCGCGGCGACGCGGCGACGCGAGACGCGCGCACGGGCGTCGTGACGATGGAACTCGAAAATGGCGTCGATGCCGTTGCGCTGTGGTGCCTCGGGATGTTGACGAGCGGAGAGTTGGTGGGAGGGGACGACGTGGGGAGGATTTTCGTGTGGGAGGACGGCGAACGGTTTCCAATTTGGCGATTCGCGTCGACGGCCGAGTCGGCGCCGATGCCTGGGAAGGCAAAACGTCTGAAGCCTTCGGAAGGGCCGCCTGATCGCGTGCACGCGGTGTCGGGGTGGGTGCATCGTTCGACGGGGAAGGAGTTCGTGGTGAGCGGGAACGGGCATGGGATTCTGAGTCTGTGGACGGTTCGCGTGGGCAAGCCGGTAGCGGAGTTCGGTCCTGACGACGGCGGGCATCGGGGCGCGATTCACACCGTGTGCGATAACGAAGGCGTGATCGTTACCGGTGGGGCGGATGGGCGCGTGTTGGCGTGGTACGTCAACGAAGAAGGTCAGCTTCTCGGTCCACCGGAGGAACTCAGCGTCCACGGACATCACACGGGCGCCGTGTTATGCGCGGCGAGCATCCGTCCCGGCTTTGTGTGCACGGGAGGCGTCGATGGACGCGCGTTGGTGTGGGATATCAAGGCGCGAGCAGTATTATTTGAGTGTCCGGGCACGAAATCGGCGGGAGCTGTGCGGTCGCTCGCCTTCGATGGAAATGGTGTGCTTTACGTCGGATGCGCTCTGTCACAAATTTCACGATGGGAATTGCCGAGCGACGAGTTTCTCAGCTCTCGCAGTCGCGACGAGCTCCCCTTACTAACGCGTAACATGAGCAGCGAAAACATTAGTCAAGCTGTGCCACACTCGGTGAGCGCGCCGACCCCGAAGCGAGACGTCGCCGCGGAAGAATTGAGTCTCGCAGATACAATCAAGACGCTGGACGCCGTTCGCAAAGAGTGTGAGCGTTTACGAGAGTCAGACAGGAGTCGCGCATCGAAGGTTATAGGCCTTGAAAAGGAGCTCGTGACCGTGCACAAGTCGCTTGCTAACGTCGGAGAGGAAAATCAGCGACTCAGGGCCAAGGTAGATTCGATGGCGCCGACGCCGAGCGTTGCGCCGAAGGACGACGAAATCGAGGCGCTGCGCAAGAAGTGCGACAAGATGGAGAACATCGCTCGTAAGCAAAAGACGAAAATCGAAGAGCTGAAGGGCGAGTTACAATCGGCGGAAAGCTCGCGTGCCGAGGACCAAAAGCGCGCGACAGACGAGCTCGAGGCGGCGAACGAGGAGCTGGCAGGCCTGCATAAAGAGCTTGAAGAAGCGCTCGCGGGCGCTCAGGGTGAAGGTTTGAGCGTGGAGGACATGATGGCTGCAGCCGAGAAAGCTTTGCTGAGTCCAGAGCCTGCGACGAGTGAAGCATCCCAGGAAATGATGCGCGAGCTGCATAGCGTGCGGGAAGAATTGCAACTGTCTAAACAAGACGTCGCGAGCGCGGAGCAGACCATCGCAAAATTGCGCACGCAGCACGATGTGCTCACCGCACGCGCAAAGGAAATAGAGGAACAGAGCCAATCCCTTTCACAATCACAAGACGCAAAAGTGGCGACGTTACGTGAGGATGTGACATCCCTTCGCGAAAAACTCGGGTCAAAGGATGCGGAATTAGACGATTTGCGCAAGCAACTCGGCGAAGCGAAGAAGCGAGCCGAAGCGCTCGATAGGGAACGTCTCGAACTCACGGCGCAATGCGAAGAAACATCAAGGCACCATAAAGACGTTGACGCATCAAACGCTGAGGTTACAAGAATGCGCGAAAAATTTGAAAACGCAGTCACGAAAGGCAAAGGATTCCAAGAAGAAGGCAAAAAGCTCCGCGCGGAGCTTGAGGCGAAACACGTGGAGCTGGCCCAAGCTCAGGATGTTTCGACTTCGATGCGGGCTCGCGTGACAGAGCTTATGGCGAGTTTAGACGCCGCAAACGAGAAAGTCACCGATGGGCTTCGGCTTCTTGCGCAGAAGGAGGAAGAAGTAGCCAGGAGTGCGTCGACATTGAAAACCGTCGAGAATGCGGCGAAAGAACTCAACACAGCGAAAGCGGAGACAGCCAAACTGCAGCAAAAGTTTGATAACGCGGTCAAGAAAGGAAAAGGATATCAAAGCGAGTGCGGTGCGCTCACCGCTCGGCTGAAAGAACGCGAGAACGCGTTGTCGGCATCAAATGCGTCAAAGGCTCAGGTTGAATCACAGCTTGCCGCTGCTGTCGCAGAAATTGAGCTCGTGCGTTCCGAGCTCGAGACAAGACTTGACGACGTGCAGCGCAATTCCACAAAAGATACCGAAGAACTTAATTCATTGCGCGAGCGCTTGCACGACGCCGAGGCGCGCCTTCGTGCTGCAGAAGATACGAAGGGCTCCGCCATTGCGGAGCGCGAAGGTAAAATCTCTGCGCTGGAGAAGCAAATTAACGAGTCAGATGCGAACTTTGAGCGGATGCGCACCGAACTAGCAGCGCGTGATGAGGAACGCGATCGACTTATATCGCAGATCAAATCGAGCGAAGCGGCCCAGGAGGAGCTTCAAAAGCTTCGCTCGAGCATCGAGTCATACGAGACGGAAATGGTGTCTCTCAAGACTGCGATAGACACGGCGAAGACAAAATTTGCCAATGCGGTTAAGAAAGGGAAAGGATTTCAAGAAGACGCTAATAAACTTCGTGATGAATTAGCCGCGAAAGATGCCGAGCTTGCACATGCCCGCGGCGAGTCAGCTTCGGTAGACACTCACCGCGCTGAGCTCGCGGCGAGTTTAGATGCTGCGAACGCGAAGATCTCAGATGGCCTTCGCCTTCTCGCGCAGAAGGAAAACGAAATCTCGGGTCTGGCGGCGGAGTTGAAAGCAGTCCAAAGTCGATGTACTACGCTCGAAGAGGATATCAGCAAGAGAGACGCCAAGAAGAACGATGAAATCGAGCAAGATGTGCGGGGACAGCGGTGGCTCGAGGAGCAAGCACGCGCTGCGGCGGAGTCTCAAGTGAGAGATTTGGCGGAGGAGAACGAACGACTGAAGCAAGAAGTTGCGGCAGCAGCGGCTGCAGCGCAGGACGCGTGGCAAGTTGCGGCGAGCCACGGCGTGCGTCCTGGAGATTCTCGGCCTGTGAGCGAAGTGGGGTCCCCCGTTCGCGAAGGCTATGGTCATCGAGCACGCTCGCTCTATCAACAACCAACGTATCGAGGTGCCATGTCGATGGTGCACGAAAGGAACGACATGGTTGTACCCAGAGAAGACTACGACCGCGTCAAGGAGCGATGTGTAAAATTGAAGAGAGATTTAGAGGCGGCGAAGCAGGCGGCAAAGGAAGCTGTGCAGCAAGTCATCAACCGTTTGGAGCTGGAAGTGATGGCCAAAATTCATGCTGAATCTTCCGCGAAAGCCGCAGAAGCGGAATGTGATCGCGCGTGGGCGCACGCAAAAGACGCGCTAGCTACGGCGCGCGAGATGCAAAAGCAACCGGCTCGTCAGCTAGCTGTCGCCGAAGCGTCAAGCGTCAAGCCACAGCCACCCCCGGGTACGCGCGCGGCGGTTGCGATGGAGCGTCAAAACGGTAACGGCGTGGTCGTCATTCGACAAGAACACTTAGCATCGATCGTCGCCGCGCTCCTCTCATTCATCATCGGAACGTGGTTTGCGAAATTCTAGAAGTTGCCATTAAATTCTACTTGCTGAAAATGTCTTTGATACCATCGAGGAGCGATACACCGCGCTTCGGTCCGTTGAACGCATCGAAAATCTTTCCAACTGCACCTTGCGGCTCGAAACGCGCCATTATTCTCTCGAATCTTGGATCCTGCCGCAGAATAGAGATGTCCTCGTCCTTGCGTATAGCCGGGTACTCGTCGTATCCGCGTTCGAGTGCCGCATTCAACGACGCCAGCCCTTCGCTCACATTACCGAGTTTTGCGTGACAGCACGCCGTGTTGTATCGAATCGCAATTTCTTCTCCAGCACTCAGCTCTCTTGGTTTGAACCCGGCGCTCGGCCCCGCTGGGGCGACTACGGATTTCCGATACCGTACCGGTCCGCTTCCCGCGAGCGTCGCCGCGCGCGCAAACGTGGCCAACGCCTTCTCGTAGTCCCCAGCCGCGTACTCTCTCTGTCCATCCGTGATGCACTCCCCCGCCGTATTCGCCATTCTTTCCTTCTCTTGCTCTTCTCGCAGCGATGCGAACGCGGCGTCGTCAATCATCTGCGGCACCGTCGCCCCAGCCGCGCCCACGAGCGCCGCCAAATCCGCGTCGCTCAGCTCCTGCAGGTTCGCCACGCCCACGTCCTCCGTGGAGTCGAAATCCATCCCAGCGTCATCATCAGCGTTCGCGTTCCACGTCAGCGGGTCGTTGGCGTCGAAAGCGCGTCCACGGGCGACGACGGCCGGTCGACGGCGAGGATGACGACGGTTCGCGAGCGAAGACTTCAACGGTGCCGCGGGCGCGCGCGCGTCGATCACGGACGCGGCGTGCATGTCCGGAACGTCGAGGTGTGAGTTGGGATGATCGAGCGAGCGTGGCGCGCGGCGTCGGGCGGTCGTGGGGAAGTGGCGTCGTCCAGAGGGGACTGGCGCTATCCACAACGTCGAGGTCGCCGACGGCTGGCGAGGTGCAACGTGCTTGATGCGTGATGTTGTTAGAGAAAAATTGCTGTTGTGTCAAATTGAAGCGCCAGTTCTATTCTAAACAATATGAATGGTTAACGTTGTGATTGGGTTGCAGTGAGCACTTGTCCGGAGCTCGGTAAGATACACGGGAAGCTTTAGTTTTAAGCGATCCTTTATTCGGACCAGCCGCCCCAGCTGGAGCCGCCGGATCGAGCGGGCGCACGATCGCGACCACCGCCACCGCCGCCGTAGCCATCACCGCCGTAATCGCGTCTTGGGGGACGATCGTTGTAATCGCGTCTCGGCGGACGATCGCCGAAGTCGCGCCGGGGGCGGTCGCCTCCTCCTCCGTCTCGACGTTCGTAGCCGCCCTCGCTTCGGCCGCGGTAGCCTCCCCCGCCATCACGATCGCGGCCACGGAAACCGCCGTCACGGTCACCTCCATAGCCCCGTCCGCCGCCACGGCCACGGCGCTCAAAGCCACCGCCGCCGCCCCGACCTCGGCCGCCGCCTCGGCCATAGCCTCGGCCGCCGCCTCGGCCGCCTCGACCGCCGAACCCAGAGCGTCGCTCTCGCGTTTGTTCAGCCATGAGATCAGGAAGTATCGTACAGACGCTCAGATCGAAACCATTCAAGTCCGTGACGGTTTCAAGATCCTTCATGTACGCGGCATCGATGTCGAAGCACAATCCGTTCTTGCTCTCCATGAAACGAATCTTGCCGCATCCATCCGCGAGCTTGCGGTCGATTTCAGTCAAAGCGCGAAGCAAGTCGCCCGCTCGGATCGCAGGCTCACTTCCTTCGCGGTCCAGAACCATATACGTGCACGAATTGGGCGCACCGGTGAGGAGCGATCGCGGAGGCGGCGCCTCCGTCTGCCCGCTGATGGCGGCCAGAGCGGCGGCCAGAAGCTTGGTGACTTCCTCGTCGGTGTCCGCCGGCAGCAGGCGAGCAGCGGCGGGAGAGAAATAAGGTAACAGTTCATCGTCCACTTTCGTGAGGACGTTAGAAGCGGTAACAGCGCAGGCGTCCATGACCTCCGTCGACGACGGAATGCCGATGGTGCGGAATTCGCATCCAGTTTCCTTTTTGATGCGACGAATCATGTAGGATTCGCGATCGGTGTGCATCGCGATCGCGGCACCGAGTTGTCCAGCGCGGCCGGTACGACCGCATCGATGCACGAACGATTCGACGTCGTTCGGGAGCTCGTAGTGAATGACCAAGTCGACGTCGGAAATGTCCAAGCCGCGAGCGGCGACGTCGGTGGCAATGAGCACGCTGAAGCGGTTGTCACGGAATCGCTGGAGGGTGCGCTCGCGCTGCGCTTGAGCGATGTCGCCGTGGAGAACTTCAGATGCCACGCGACGACCGAGCGCGGCGGTGAGTTCATCGGCCGCGCGCTTGGTTTGCGTGAAGCAAATAGCCTTCTTATCCTTGGCGTACACGGTGACGAGGTCCATGACGATGGAGGTTCGGTTCGCGTGCGACACGGCGCACGACATCAAATCAATCGTGTCCGCGACTTTTTGCTTGGAGTCACCGACCAAATCAACCACGACGTGCCCGGGTTTCAAGAACTTCTTCGTGATTTGCTTCACCCAGCTCGGCATCGTCGCCGAGAACAAAAACGTTTGGCGGCTCTCCGGGCAGTCTTGCAGAATCGCCTCCACGTCTTCCTCGAACCCGACGTTCAACATCTGATCCGCCTCGTCGAGCACCACAAATTCGATTTCGCCCAAATCCAAGCTTCGTCTGTTCATCAAATCCTGCACCCGACCCGGGGTACCGACGACGATGTCGACCCCTCGACGAAGTTTACCCTCTTGCTGACCGATGGGCGTCCCCCCGTACACGCACACCGTCTCCAACGACGGCGCGGTGATGCAAATTTCGTTCTCAACCTGCTTCGCCAGCTCTCGCGTCGGCGCCAACACGATGCATTTCGGATTTCTCGACCGTCCGCTCGTTCCATCCGTCAACAATCGCTCAATCACCGGCAGCGCGAACGCTAGCGTCTTCCCCGTCCCCGTTCTCGCCCTTCCCACGACGTCCTCTCCCGACAGCGCCGGTTTCAGCACCGCCTGCTGTATCGGAAACAGCGTGTCCACGCCTCGTTTTCTCAGCGCCGCCACCGTGATCGCCGACATTCCGAAATTCCCCACGTCCATCGGGTCCGCGTCCGCCTTCACCTTTATCACGACCTCGTCCTCGTCCGCGACGTACCCCTCCTCCAGCGCGCTCTCGCGCTCGTCCGGCGCGTACCGCCCCGCGAACGCGTCGTCGTCGTCCGCATCGTCCTCGTCGTCGTCGCCGAACGCGCCGTCGATCTTCGCGAGCAATCGCGCGTCGTCGCCGTCGTCGTCGGCGGCGAATCCCGCCGCCGCCGCCGCCGCCGGTCGCGCCGTCGTCGACGCGCGATGGCGACGCGCGACGGCGGCGGGA